>CENP01145022.1_pt1 | contig 13844 bp, 19 predicted proteins | sample 361281 | NCBI WGS metagenome assembly CENP01 (sample SAMEA2591122, study PRJEB7988) | marine metagenome | biome: marine biome (ENVO:00000447); feature: deep chlorophyll maximum layer (ENVO:xxxxxxxx); material: saline water (ENVO:00002010), including plankton (ENVO:xxxxxxxx) | depth 70 m
TTTTTTTGTGTATAAATACTTATATGAAAGATAAAAAAGCAGCTAAAAAAATAATTAGAATTGCAAAATGTTGTCCAGAGTATTACACAGAAGCAGAAGTAACTTACGCAAAAATCATTAAAAACCGAATTAAGTATCTTGAAAAAGATTCTAAATAGTTAAAAAACTGATGAAACATTTTCGCAAATTCATGGAGGATATTGACTCTACTGAAAAACCAGTGGAGAATAGAGTTGATGCTGCAAAAAAGAAATTTGAAACTCAAAAAATGAAAACAAAAAGTGAAATTGAATCGACTAAAGAAAAAATAAAAGACTCTGGAAAAAGATCTACACCCATGTTTAACAAACATAAATCAGTTAACTTGAATAAAAGTACAGGTCAATTGCCAAGTTTCAATAAAAAGGAGAAAGAATAGTGCCTTACCATATTAAAAAAACAAGTCTTTTAGGTTCAGCAATTCCAACTGATGGTACTGAATATTATGCTGGAGATAATAAGTGGACTAATAACTATGAAAATCGTAAAGTATATGTAAATGAAGCAGATGCAAATTCTCAAAAAAATACGACAGTAACAACAAATCAAGGCATTACTTACCAACCTAAATGGTGGGCTAATGCTATAGTTGTGAGTGAATAATTATGGCAAGAATTTATTCTAATCAAATTGAGAATCGTAATTTTTTATCTCCTATTGGATTTAAATTTACTTTATCTAAAACACCAAAAGTAACATTTTTTTCAAACTCAAGTCGTATACCTGAGATATCTCTTGGTACAGCATTGCAACCAAGTTACTTAAAAGACATTGATGTACCTGGTGATAAGTTACAGTATGGTGAATTTTCTCTTCGTTTCTTAGTCGATGAGAATCTAGAGAATTATATGGCAATACATAATTGGTTGACAGGACTAGGATATCCAGAGACAACAGACCAATTTAAAAAAGCAACTACAGATCAAGATAGTTTAAGAGATTCGGAAATAGTCTTTAGTGATGGTAATCTACACATATTGAACAGCAATTTCAATACAACTGCAATTGTAAAATTTAATGATCTGTTTCCTATCAGTTTATCATCCTTGGAGTTTGAAGCTACAGATACAGATGTCAATTACTTTACAGCAGATGCAATTTTTAAGTATACAGTGTATAATATAGTTAAACCAGACGGAAGAACTCCTTTATGAATCTTGATGAAATTCAGGAGATGTGGCAACGTGATGCTGTCATTGATCCTGATAACCTACATGATGAGTCACTAAAAATACCTCAGTTACATTCAAAGTATTATACAATCTATAATACCATCACTTTAATGCGCGAGAAAGCGAGAGATCAAAAAGCAAAAGTTAAATTGGAAAGATACAATTACTATACAGGAAAGGCAGATCCACAAGTTTATGAAGAAGAACCATTTCCGTATAAGGTGAGGGAAAAGGACGCAATACAGAGGCATTTAGATGCCGATGAGAGGATGACAAAGATAGACTTAAAGATTAGATATTATGATACTACTCTTAAATTCTTAGAAGAAATAATACGTATAGTATCAAATCGTACATATCAAATAAAAAATGCTATTGAATGGCATAGATTCCAGTCTGGATTTACCTAACTAAATACAATCAGATGAGCATGTATAATGTCACATTTGATTATATCAAAAAAGAATGAAGTTTATCTTAAAATAGATGCGGAACCTCATATCCATTATGAGTTATCTGATCAATTTACTTTTGATATACCAAATGCAAAATTCTCACCAGCATATAAAAATAAGTATTGGGATGGAAAAATAAGACTTTTCAATACTCAGAAGAAGGAAATATATATTGGATTGTTAGATAAGATAGTTCAATTTTGTAAAGATCATGAATATACTTTTGAATTTTTAGACAATAGACACTATGGTACTCCTTTCGAAGTCAATGAGGGAATATCAAAAGAAGGCGTTAAAGATTACATGACAGCAATTTCTAAATATAAACCTAGAGATTATCAAATTGAGGGAGTATACGACGCTTTAAGACATAATAGAAAGTTGTTGATATCCCCAACTGCATCGGGAAAATCTCTGATGATATATTCGATTGTGAGATATTTTGTTGAGACAAAGAAAAGTACGTTGATAGTTGTTCCGACGACTTCCCTAGTAGAGCAAATGTATAAAGACTTTGCGGATTATGGATGGGATGTTGGTTCATTTTGCCACAAGATATATGCAGGTAAAGAAAGAGAGACAGACTCTCAAGTTATTATTACGACTTGGCAATCAATCTACAAACTCCCCAGAAAGTATTTTGAGAGATTCTCTGTTGTAGTTGGGGATGAGGCTCACCAATTTAAATCAAAGTCATTAATATCTATAATGACTAAACTTGACAATGCAAAATATCGTTATGGTTTTACAGGAACTCTTGATGGAACGCAAACACATAAGTGGGTTTTGGAAGGATTGTTTGGTCCTTCATATAAAATTGTTAAGACGGATGAACTTATGAAGAAAGGACATCTCGCAAAACTAGATATCAACGTGCTTCTATTGAAACACCCACCGAATAAATTTGAAAATTTTGAAGAAGAAGTTCAGTATATTATTGGTCATGACCGAAGAAATAATTTTATCAAGAACCTTGCTCTTGATCTCAAAGGCAATACTTTGATACTATTTGCCAGAGTTGAGAAGCACGGAGAACCGCTTTACAATTTGATAAATACTAGTAATATTATTGAAAAACGAAATGTCTTTTTTATTCATGGTGGAGTGGAAACCGAAGACCGAGAGAAAGTTCGAGAAATCACTGAACAAGAGGGTAATGCTATTATCGTTGCCTCGTACGGGACTTTTTCCACTGGGATTAATATCAAAAATTTACACAATATAATTTTTGCATCCCCGTCTAAATCAAGAATACGTAATCTTCAATCCATCGGAAGGGTTCTTAGAAAAGGAAATCAAAAAACAAGAGCTACCCTTTATGATATTGCTGATGACATTAGTTATAAATCTAGAAAAAATTATACACTCAATCATCTGATTGAAAGAATAAAAATTTATAATGAAGAAAATTTTGATTATGATATAGTAAACATACCTCTTAAAAATAATGGGTGAAGAATTTTACGCAGTTATCAAATTAGTTTCGGGAGAAGAAATTTTCTCACTCATTGTTGTGGATGATAATAACGATGATGATACTATAATAGTTCTCCAGAGTCCTGTTTTAATGTGGACAAACACAACTCCAAATGGAACTTTTATTAAAGTTAAACCATGGATGGAATTACCTGATGAAGATATTTTTATGATTAGACTTGATAAAATTATAACTATGACTGAATCTAAAGATAATAAATTAATAAAATTATATAATCATTATATAAATGACGAAGGTGATACAATTTATAAAGAAGAAGGTTTAGTTAAACCAAATTATGAAATGGGATATATCTCCTCTGTTGCAGAAGCTAGAATGAAATTGGAAAAGGTATTTAAACTTAAAGAGACTTAATAAGCTTATATCCCTTTGAACCCTTACAGAGTTATTGTACACATATTTACAGGACTTGTCAAGTATGTAAAATGTGTTATAATATTAATATGAGAAAAATAAAACATTATGCCTAGAAAGAAATCCGAACACTATGTAAATAATAAGGAGTTACTACAGGCTATAACTGTTTATAGAGGGAGTGCGTTAGTTGCTAGAGCAGCATATCTTAAAAAATATGGTGTAGATGCACCTAAGTCAGGACCATGGGAGGGTAAACCCCCTATCTCAAACTATCTCGGTTCTTGTTTCTTGAAAATAGCAACACATTTGTCGTATAAACCGAACTTTGTCAATTACATGTTTCGTGAGGATATGATATCTGATGGTATTGAGAACTGTGTTCAATACATACATAACTTTGATCCTGAGAAATCCAAGAATCCTTTTGCTTATTTTACACAGGTTATACATTATGCATTTCTCAGACGTATTCAAAAGGAAAAGAAACAACTTGATATCAAAACAAAAATAATTGAAAGAAGTGGATTTGATGAAGTCATGGCAGTTGATGATAATGCGATGTCAGGAACCAGTTCTGATTTCAATACTATTAAAGATAATATTCAGTATAGAAATAATAATAGATGAAAGTTGCTATAATAACTGATACTCATTACGGTGCACGTAAGGGATCTACACATCTTCATGAATATTTTCGGTTATTTTATGATAATGTGTTTTTTCCTACTCTGGAAAAGGAAGGTATTGATACCATAATTCATATGGGAGATATATTTGATAGTCGTAAATCTATAGACTATCAGAGTTTAGAGTGGTCAAAGGAGGTTGTCTTTGAACCAATGAGAAAGTATAAGGTGTATGCAATCACAGGTAATCATGATTGTTATTATAAGAATACTAATCATGTAAACTCACCAGAACTTTTATTAAAAGATTATTCAAACATATCAACTTTTTCAAAAGCAACAGAAATAAATATCGATGGATTAGATATTCTTCTTTTACCTTGGATCAATTCTGAAAACTATGATAATTCATTAGATCTTATTAAAATATCTCAAAGTAAAGTTGTAATGGGACATCTTGAATTAAATGGATTCAGAGCTACTCGTGGACATATGATGGAGACGGGAATGGATGTTGATGTATTTAATAAGTTTGATGTGGTATATTCAGGACATTTTCACACTCGTTCGACAAATGGAAAAATACATTATCTGGGTAATCCATATGAAATGTATTGGAATGATGTCAATGATAAAAGGGGTTTTCATATATTTGATACGGATACCCTTACTCATACCCCAGTTAATAATCCTTATAAATTATTTTATAACATATATTATGAAGATGATAATTATAAATTATTTAATACGACTGAATATAATAAAAAAATTGTTAAGTTAATTGTTCGTAAAAAATCTGATCCTAAAAATTTTGAAAGATTTGTAGATAAACTTTATTCCTCTGGCATACAGGATTTAAAAATAATTGAAAACTTTATAATTGAAGAAGGTGAAAACTTTGAAATTGAAGAGGAAGAGAGTACAATCTCAATTTTAAATCGTTATATTGACGAATCTGATATTGAGTTTGATAAAAATATTATTAAAAATATTTTCCAAGACCTTTATCGACAAGCATGCGAGGTAGAGTAATGTTCCTTCTTACACTTAAAAATAAAAAAGAGGAAGGAGTGTATGCTGTAGATGATGAATATGGAAATCTTGTTTTATTTCTTTTTGAGCAGGAGGACGATGCAACTCGGTATGCTATGATGTTAGAAGAAGATGAAGAAAAAGAAATGGTTGTCGTTGAAATTGATGATGATCTTGCATTAAAAACATGTAAATTGAACAATTACAAATACGCAGTAATTACACCTGATGACATTGTTATTCCACCAAAAAAATGATAACTTTTAAAACTATAAAATGGAAAAATTTTCTTTCAACTGGTGATCACTGGAATGAAATTAATTTTTTACAAGAAAATACAAACTTAATAATTGGTACAAATGGTTCAGGTAAATCAACTATGTTGGATGCTTTGACCTTTGCTCTATTCAATAAACCTTTTCGTAAGATAAACAAATCACAGTTAATGAATACTGTAAATGAAAGAGATTGTCTTGTTGAATTAGATTTTTCTGTGAATAATCGTGATTATATTGTTCGAAGAGGAATGAAACCAAATATATTTGATATTGAGGTTGATGGAAATTTGATGCATAGACAGGCAGACGATAGATCAAATCAGAAAATACTAGAGGAGAGTATATTAAAGGTAAATTATAAGTCTTTTACGCAAATTGTTATATTAGGTAGTAGTACATTTGTTCCATTTATGCAGTTGAGTGGTTCAAATCGAAGGGAGGTAATAGAAGATTTGTTGGATATACGTATTTTTTCTGCAATGAATCAATTGATTAAGGATCAAATTAGAGAAAAAAGGGAAAAGGTAAGATCTCTTGATCTTAAAAAAGATAATTTAAAAGATAAAATGACAATGCAAAAGAATTTTATCAAAGAATTGGAGGAGAGAGGTAAGAATGATATTACAATGAGTAAAGACAAAATTAATAGTTTAATTACTGAAACTGATAACTACGTTTCAACCAATGAGAATTTAGAACTTGAGGTAACTGGTCTTATAGAGGATCAGGAAAAGGTCACAGGTGCAGGAAAAAAATTACTAAAACTTAACAATCTGAAGGGTAAATTATCCAATAAAGTAACAACACTTACTAAAGAGCATAAGTTCTTTAAAGATAATGTATCATGCCCTACATGTACTCAACCAATAGAAGAAGAGTTTCGATTAAATAGAATTACTGACGTTCAAACTAAAGCCAAGGAACTCAAGAAGGGTTATAAAGACCTTGAAGAGACTATCAAAAAAGAGCAAGACCGAGAACGTCAGTTTCAAAAATTATCAAAGGAGATTACTAAACTCAATAATGACATTTCTAAAAATAACACTCACATCTCTTTTAATCAGAGACAAATCAGAGATCTTGAATCAGAAATTCAAGTTACTACCGAGCAATTTAAAAACAGAAATACTGAAAATGAAAAACTAAAAGAGTTTAAAGATAATCTTAAAAACACAATAGAAGACCTATCATCTCATAGAGAAGATATAAACCATCACGACTTTGCATATTCCTTACTCAAAGACGATGGTGTTAAAACTAAAATAATCAAAAAGTATCTACCTTTTATCAATCAACAGGTAAATAGATATCTTCAGTTGATGGATTTTTATATCAATTTTACTTTAGATGAGGAGTTTAGGGAGACTGTAAAATCTCCGATACATGAAGATTTTTCATATGCATCTTTCAGTGAAGGTGAAAAGATGAGAATTGATCTAGCACTGCTATTCACTTGGAGAGAAGTTGCAAGAGTCAAGAATTCCGTAAATACAAATCTGCTAATTATGGATGAGGTATTTGATTCATCTCTTGATGGATTTGGAACTGATGAGTTTCTTAAAATTATTCGTTATATTATAAAAGGTGCTAATATATTTGTAATATCACATAAGTCTGATTTGAATGATAAGTTTGAAAATGTAATTCAGTTTGATAAAATTAAAGGATTTTCTAAAATAGTAAAAGAATGAACACACCTAACTGGCAACACCACTCTAAAAAAGAAAAGAAACGAACGTTAAAACCACAAGCTTTAAGGCAAGCAAGAAAACGTCGTGGACAGTTGTTAAAGTGTCTACTCAACCGTCCCAAGGGGCGGTTTCGTTGTTATGATAGGTATATCAGATACAAATCCTCATGACAGTTCAATACGAAATCAAATCACAACTTGCAAAACTTCTTGCCACAGAAGACCTTATTGTAGAGCACAAGAAAGTTGAGACTGCATCATTCAATATTGTAAGTCGAGTATTGACTTTACCTATGTGGGAAAACACAACAGAAGATGTTGTTGATATGTTGGTAAGTCATGAGGTAGGACATGCACTCTATACTCCAAATGAAGAGTGGTATAAAGAATATAAGATCAATCCAAGTGTTGTTAATGTTGTAGAAGATGCTCGTATTGAGAAGTTAATGAAACGTCGTTATGATGGTATTACAAAGACTTTCTTCAAAGGATATACAGAGTTACATGATCAAGATTTCTTTGATGTAAAGAAAAAAGATATTTCTAAGTTAACTCTTGTTGATCGTATCAACCTATTCTTTAAGATTGGATCACACTACAGAATCTCATTCACAGACTATGAGAAGACACTTGTAAATCGTGTTGCAGCATGTGAAACATTTAAAGATGTATTAGAAGTATCTAAGATAATTTATGAATATTGCCTAGACGAAATTGAGAAAAGAAAAGAAGAAGAGAAAACAGAACAACAAGCAGAATTAGATCTGGAAGGTGGTGATGGTCAAGATGGTGGTGGTACAGGAGCAGAACTCGAAGATGTAAGAGATGATTGGTATGATGAAGATGGTAATATGACTGAACCTGATGAAGATGATTCTGATGTTGAGAGTCATCAAGTTATACCAGAAGGGGCTAGTAGTTCTGGTATTCAAATGGGAACTGGTGAATCTGAAATTGCTGAGACTGCTGAAAGTCTTGAGAGAGCATTAAAAAGTCTTGCAGTTATGGAGGGTATTGAGAATCATTATTTAGAATTACCAGATGTAGATACAGATCAAATCATTATCGACAATGATGTTATTCATGCAATATGTGATGCTCACTTCGCATCCACTCGTAATGACTTTGAGGATAAAAGTAAGATGCCTATAGGTAGTGAGAGAGATTGGGAATTGTATAGTTTGCAAGAATCCGTCAAGGTTATGGCAGAAGCAGATGTTGAGTTTCTTAAATTTAAAAAAGATGCACAGAAAGAAGTCAACTATCTTGTTAAAGAATTTGAGATGAAGAAGTCTGCAGGTGCCTATGCTCGTGCTACTACAAGTCGTACTGGTATTCTTGACACAAGTAAATTACACACTTACAAATACAATGAAGATCTATTCAAGAAAGTTTCTATTATTCCAGACGGTAAGAATCATGGATTAATATTTGTTCTAGATTGGTCTGGTTCAATGTCTCGTGAGATGTTAGATACTATCAAACAACTTTACAATCTAATCTGGTTCTGCAACAAAGTTCAAATACCTTTTGAGGTTTATGCTTTCACTGAAAACTTTCCTAATCAAGATGAAAATGGTATACCGAAAGAATCTTATGAACCAAAGAATGGATTGTTCACAGTCAGACCAGGTTTTAGTTTGATGAATTTATTTACCAGTAAAGTTCGTGGTAAAAACTTAGAAAAGCAATTAAAAAACATATTTTGTATTGCTACAGCATTTAATAATTTTAATGGAGGTAGAGTCGTTCCTTTTGGCATGAGTTTATCAGGCACACCACTTAATGAGTCAATCGTAGCACTACACAAAATCATTCCACAGTTCCGTAAAGAGAATGGTGTTGAGAAAGTTAATTGTGTAATACTTACAGATGGTGAAGCATATTCTTTAAACTATCATCAAGAAGTTCAAAGGAACTGGGAAGATAAACCATACATGGGATCACGTTCATTAGATACCAGTTGTTTCCTACGTAATCGTAAGACAGGTAAAACATATAAGACAGGTGACTCATGGCATTCATTCACACCAGTTCTACTCAAAGACCTTCGTGATAGTTTTCCTGATGTAAACTTTGTTGGTATTCGTATCATGGCACCAAGAGACCTTTCGAGTTTCCTTCGTGTCAACTGTGATGATTACAACAGTTCAGAGGTTGAGCAGCATAGACTTACTTGGAGAAAGACAAAAGCAGTTGCAATCAAAGGATCTGGATATCATGTTTACTTTGGATTATCATCTTCTGCCCTTGCAAATGATTCTGAATTTGAGGTCGAAGATGGTGCAACCAAGGCACAAATCAAGAGAGCATTTACTAAGTCATTAACTGCAAAGAAAATGAATAAGAAAATCTTGAATGAGTTTGTAACTATGATTGCCTAAATATAAAAAAAGTGCCTATAGAGATGAAGACCTATAACGAGTTCATGCAAGAGAGTAGTCTCTCTCGAATCAAAAGTAAATCTGATAAGGGTGGCATGGCTATCCTATCAGGTTCGAGGGGTGACAAGTCAAAGAAAGAAAATAAAGCAAGAGCAAAGCAATTAGATAAAGATATTCGTGGTAAGGGTTTACCAGGTGCCACTAAGGTCACTGGATCATATGTAGAGAAAGATAAGTCTGGTAAAGAAACAAAAGTAAAGGAGAGATCTCACGTTGTCACATCTGGAAAGATGGGTAAGAGAAAATTTAAAAAGGCAGTGAAGTCACTTGGTAAGAAGTATGGACAGGACTCTGTGTTGACACAAACTAAAAAAAGTGGTAGACTACAGGCAACACGAAAAGGTGGTCTCGGAAAAGCAAAAGGAATAGGTGTTGGTAAATTCAAACCACAAGGTAAAAACCCAGAAGGGCAATCACAAATCAAAGGTAAGACTTTTACTTATGGATAACAAAATTGATAACTCCAATTGGAGAGAAGACTACAAAAAATATACAAGTAACAAGATGGAACTTGACTTGTTAGAGAATGGACCTAAGAGTTTATCTCAATCATGGCATCTTCAAGCATTGTATTCAAATTGGAAAAAGGTTAAGGGTATTAAAGATCCAGAACCACTTAACTTACAATCATCATTTAAAGAATGGAATGATAGAGTAGACACTTAAATAAGTGGCACACTATGTGTTGTATTGACATTGACATATACTATAATAAGTATAACAAACAAACAACTACATCATGCCTTACACTCCCTTCACTGTTAAAATGACCGAAGAGCAAATTACTGATAAATTAGTATCACTTTATGGGTCAGAAATTACTACAGCAGATATCAAAGCATTCTGCTCTATGAATGATATTCATTACAATACCGTAACCAAAAAATTACAGAAATATAAAGTATCCAAAGGTAAGTGGAATCTTGAGGTTACACAGGAAGCAGTTGAGCAGATTGAGAAAACATTCAATGCTCCATCAGCACCAGTCCAAGAGAAAAACTTAGTGCCATCAAAAGACAATACATTTGTTCCTTTCGGTGGTTTCAAAGATGTCAAAAAGATTATTCAATCTAAGCAATTCTATCCTGCATTTATTACAGGATTGTCAGGTAATGGTAAAACATTCTCTGTTGAGCAAGCATGTGCCCAACTAAATAGAGAGTTAATTAGAGTCAACATAACAATAGAGACAGATGAAGACGATCTTATTGGTGGGTTTCGTCTTGTTGATGGCAACACTGTTTGGCACAATGGACCAGTTATCGAATCTTTGGAGAGGGGAGCTATACTCCTTTTAGATGAAATCGATTTAGCATCAAACAAGATTCTATGTTTACAATCTATTCTTGAAGGTAAAGGTATCTTCTTGAAGAAGATAGGTAGATGGGTAAAACCTGCTGCAGGATTCAATGTGATTGCTACTGCAAACACAAAAGGTAAAGGATCTGACGATGGTAGATTCATAGGAACTAATGTTCTTAATGAAGCATTCCTTGAAAGATTCCCTGTGACCTTTGAGCAATCATATCCATCAGTTAAGATTGAAGAGAAATTATTGAATCTACATGCTGAAAGTGTCAATGTTACTGATGATAAGTTCATCAAGAAACTTGTTGATTGGGCAGACATCATTCGTAAGACATTCTATGATGGTGGTATTGAAGAGATTATCAGTACTCGTCGTCTTGTTCACATCATTCGTGCATTCTCTATCTTTAAAGATAAGGCAAAGGCAATCCAAGTTTGTACAAATCGTTTTGATGATGATACTAAGCAATCATTCATGGAACTTTATGACAAAGTAGATGCTGACTTTAACTTACCAGTTGACCAACAGTCAGGAGAGTGATATAATGAACTCATGGAGTCTGTTATATGATGTCTTAAATGGAACACTTGACAAGGAGTACCCTATAGTGGATAAAAAGAAAAAAGATCCTGAGTTAGATAGGATTGAAAGAATGGGTGGATTTGAATGGACACCAGGTTCACCATGGCCACCAAGAGATCCAGAGGAAGATGGTCTTGACTATGAGAATAGTTTATATGAAACTTGCTCTGGTGATGATCTTATGGCAGATGTAGATGATCAAAGATCACATCATTTTTCATATTATGATGATGGATTTACAATACAAGTAAAAGAACAAATGGCACACTATTTTAAATATCACGAAAAGGAAATTTTAAAAGACATTGAGGAATACGTATCTCAAACATATCAAGGACATTATACAGGCACTCAACATGAGTATCGTAATGTCCAAACACTTGATTTGATGGCTTCTAAAGATCTAGCATCTGCATTTTGTCAAGCAAACATATTAAAATATGGAAGTAGATATGGAAATAAAGATGGTAAAAATAAAAAAGACTTGATGAAAGTGATACATTATGCTATGCTATTATTACACTTTGATGGTCACTATAAAAAATCAGATATAACATCTGGAAATATTGACATGATCGACCACAACATGCCTTAACAATGAAACTACGTGAATCTATGAAATTAACAGACAGCACTCTTACAGTTCTTAAAAACTTCGCTGGTATTAATAATTCTATCCTTGTAAAACAAGGTAGTAAACTTCGCACAATATCTGTTGCTAAAAATATTCTAGCAGAAGCAGATATAACAGAGGATTTTCCAAAAGATGTTGCAATATACGATCTTAATCAATTTTTAAATGGATTGAGTCTACATCAAGATCCTAATCTGGATTTTAGTGCAGATTCGTATTTAACTATTAAGGAAGGTAAAAGAAGAGTAAAATATTTCTTTGCAGATCCACAAGTTATTATTGCACCACCAGAAAAAGAAATATCTCTTCCAAGTGAAGATGTTTGCTTTCAATTAGAAAGTGTAACTTTAGAAAAATTACTTAAGGCAGCAGCAGTTTATCAACTTCCAGATTTTGCAGCAGTTGGTGAAAATGGTGTTGTAAAACTAGTTGTTCGTGATAAGAAGAATGATACATCAAATGAGTTTGCAGTAGTTGTAGGTGAAACGGATAAGGAATTTACTTTCAATTTTAAAGTTGAAAATATTAAGATAATACCTGGTGCATATGATGTTGTAATTTCATCTAAACTTCTTGCAAAATTTACTAATTCAAGTTATAATCTTATTTACTACATAGCATTAGAACCAGACTCTACTTTTGAATAATGAAGTATCATCTTTACGACGAACAAGAGAGACATAAAGGAAGATTTGATTCTGTTTATGAACTTAGAAAGTTTCTCTGTGATCGTAAGTATGATATTAACTGTGATAAAGATATAGGTTGCACATTTGATTATATTAAGTCAATAAAATGGTTTTTTGAAATTGAGGAGTAAAGTATGAATCGTAAAAAATTTGAAAAAGTTGCTTTAGTTACAGGTGGGTTTGATCCTTTACATAGTGGTCATATTTCTTATTTGAAAAATGCAAAGGATTTAGCACCACATCTTATAGTTGGAATTAATTCTGATGAGTGGTTAGAGAGAAAAAAGAAAAATAAATTTCAAAATTGGGCAGAAAGAGCAGATATAATTAGACATTTAAATATGGTTGATGCTGTAATTTCATGGGATGATAAAGATGATTCTGCTTGTGGTGCGATAAAAAAATGTTTAGAACTGGCAGATAAAGTTATATTCTGTAATGGTGGTGATAGGAATCATGAAAATACATTGGAAGTTATGGGTTATGGTGTTGATCATAGAGTTGAGTTTAAATATAGTATAGGTGGAGATAATAAAATGAATAGTAGTTCTTGGATACTCCAAGAATACTTTGATAGGCAACGTAAACTATTGGGGATTTAATGGCATTATCAGAAACAGTAAAGTCATCTCTTAGAGATGCACAAGAAGATTTAAGAAATGCTCTTGCTTGTGCAGCAAGAACAGAAAAACCATTTGTCAGTAAGCACATTGCTGATATATTAGCAAATATTGATAACCTTATAGATGCAAGTGATGTTATTGAAAAAATTGAAAATCGTAAAGATGGTGATACTGGATTTTTTGGACCTTTCTTTAACAACGATATATTATGAATAACATAGGATTAGAAGTTGTTTTCTGGACAATACTAGCACTTTATCTTTTAGCAAAGTTGGGAGTGTTTAAAAAATGAAATTGACACAAGAAATTATTGATCAAATACAAGAAGCAATGCTTCATACAAATCTGAAAGGTGAAATAAACTGGAAGGATGGTGATGATATTGAAGTACAGATTGCAGGTACTTTTGCAAAAGA
>CENP01230790.1_pt1 | contig 13827 bp, 12 predicted proteins | sample 361281 | NCBI WGS metagenome assembly CENP01 (sample SAMEA2591122, study PRJEB7988) | marine metagenome | biome: marine biome (ENVO:00000447); feature: deep chlorophyll maximum layer (ENVO:xxxxxxxx); material: saline water (ENVO:00002010), including plankton (ENVO:xxxxxxxx) | depth 70 m
ATCATTGCATGCAAGAATAGGTAAGTTTATTATTTTTTATAAAAGGAAGCTAACACTATGTCAGATAATCCAGTCGCTATTGTTACCGGCGGAAGCAGAGGAGTAGGTGCTGCAACGGCAAAAATGCTTTCTGAAAATGGTTGGAATGTATTAATCACATGCTCCTCTTCCATTACGGAGGCTGAGAAAGTAGCGGAAAGCTGCTCAAATGAATCTGCTCAAGTGCTTGCTTTGCAAGCAGATGTTTCAGATAACATAGACTGTATAGCCACCGTCAATAAAGCAATAGAAAAATGGGAAAGGGTTGATGCTCTTATTAATAATGCTGGCACAACTAAATTTGTTTGGGACCACTCAGATCTGAATGGTCTTGATGCTGTCGACTTTCAACATATATATGGTGTGAATGTTATTGGGCCATTTCAGATGGTGAAAGCAGCAAAAGAGCAACTTTTAAAAAGTGAAAATCCTTGTATTGTGAATGTATCTTCAATCGGAGGTGTAAAGGGGATTGGTAGTTCGCTTGCTTATGCTTCCTCAAAAGGAGCCTTAAACACTATGACTTTATCTATGGCAAGAAATTTAGGACCAATTCGAGTCAATGCCGTATGCCCTGGATTCATTGAGGGAGAATGGTTAAAAAATGGAATGGGTTCCGAGATGTATGAGGCAGTTAAATTGCGTGTTCAAACTACCACTCCACTGAAAAAAACATGCACTCCTGAATCTGTTGCTGAGGTAATAGTTAATTTAATTGAAAAAAGTGAGCTAATGACCGGACAATTGATAACTGTTGACGGTGGTGCAAGCTTGAACTTATAGAAATTTTCCTAATTTATTGTAGTGAAACTACAATAGTTTTTATTAATAGAACCAACTTTAAAAGGATTTTTTTTAAATATTGACAATCTCCACTAAATAAATTGCAATGTACTACAAGTTTTTTTAAATTAAATTAAATGCATATTGTTGCCTTAAAATCTCCGGATATAAGAGATCAAAGATCTGTAATTCACCCAGAAACAGTAAACAAGATTTTAGATCTAAAAGGAGTAACATTCTCATTTGAATCCGGTATTGGGGATGGTATTAATATCTCTGATCAAACTTTTATTGATTTTGGTCTAAAAGCAATCTCAAGGGATGAATGTCTAACAAAAGGCAATCTGATAATTACTCCCACCTCATTGACTCTAGCAGAATCAGGTTTAGTCCAGCCAGGTTCAACAGTTATAGGAATGCTAAATCCGTTTTATTCTGAAGATGAACTTAAAGGCTTAAACCAATCAAAAATTAATGCAGTTAGTATGGAATTCATACCCAGGATAACTAGAGCTCAAAAAATGGATGTGCTGAGTTCACAAGCTAACCTTGCAGGGTATGCGGCCGTTTTAGAGGCTGCTCAGCATTTATCTTCAGCTCTTCCAATGATGATGACTGCAGCAGGAACACTTAAACCAGCAAAAGTATTTGTTATTGGAGTTGGTGTTGCAGGTTTGCAAGCAATTGCAACTGCAAAAAGGTTAGGTGCTAGAGTTGAGGCATTCGATACTCGCGATGTTGTGGAGGAGCAAGTTAAATCTCTTGGCGCAAAGTTTGTAAAAATTGATTTAGGCGATACTGGTCAAACCGACCAGGGGTATGCCAAAGAACTTACCCCTGAGCAAATAACGAAACAAAAAGAACTTCAAAGTCTTGTTTGCGCTCGATCAGATATCGTAATTACCACTGCTCAAATTTTTGGAAGACCTGCTCCCAAAATCATAGATGAAGCTACCATTAAAAAAATGAAACCGGGCAGTGTTATTCTTGATATGGCTGTAGAAACTGGTGGAAATGTTGAAGGCTCTATGGTTGATGAGGTAGTAGATGTAAATGGGGTGAGTGTTGTAGGTATTTCACACTTAGCTTCTAAAGTATCCAGTCATGCTTCTTTTGCACTATCTAACAATATTATTAATTGGATTATTGATTTTTATGATGATGAATCTAATGGCATTAATTTTGATTTCGAAGATGAGGTTATTCAAAGCAGCGTCCTTGCTTTTGAAGGAAAAATAATGAATGAGAGGTTTTCATAATGGAAATATATATATTGCTGGGGTTCGTTTTACTTCTATCTATCTTTTTAGGTTTAGAACTTATTGCAAAAGTACCAAGCACACTTCATACCCCTTTGATGTCAGGAGCTAACGCTATCTCAGGTATTGCCCTGGTGGGTGCCTTGATGCTCTCGAGTGCTGGTCAGATGCAAGATATATTAGCTTTTGGCGCCATCTTATTTGCTTCTATCAATGTATTTGGCGGTTACCTAGTAACTAATAGAATGCTGAGCATGTTTAAGAAGAAATAAATCATGGAAAATTTAGCTAATATTCAAGTCATCCAAAATATCGTTTACATAGTTTCTTCTGTAATGTTCATTCTTGGTATTAAAATGCTAGGCAAGGAAGCTACAGCTGTTAAAGGGAATTATTTATCCGCCCTTGCTATGTTTTCCGCAGTCGGAATAACCTGCTTAAGCCTTGAGATAGATCTAAAGATAATACTTGCAGGTGTTTTGCTGGGGGGTCTAATAGGCTCCTTAATAGCTATTAAGGTGAAAATGACAGCTATTCCAGAAATGGTAGCTTTATTTAATGGTTTTGGTGGTTTGGCCACATTCTTAATTGCATGGTCGCAATTCAATGAGCCTAGCAACTCTATGCTTCAGCATTTCTTGATAATGCTTACTATCTATATAGGGGGCATTACATTCTCTGGCTCTCTCATTGCTTATGGAAAGTTATCCGAAAAGTTGAAGCTTGGAAAAGGCTCCATGATCACAAATATTTTCATATCCTTCTTTTACTTAAGTATGCCGGCATTAATTTACGTAATAGCTGAACCTTCTATTTCCCAATTTATCCCTCAGGTCCCATCCTATTTCTCAATCTTTTTAGTTTTAACTCTAGCTGCTGGCATTGGGTTTGTGATGCCTATTGGTGGTGGTGATATGCCTGTAGTTATTTCTTTGCTTAATTCTCTATCTGGAATTGCAGCAGCTTTTGCAGGCTTGTTATTGCTTAACAATGTATTAATCGTTGCAGGATCTCTTGTTGGGGCCAGCGGATTAATCTTGACCATTATTATGGCAAAAGCGATGAATAGAACGATTACTAATATTCTATTTGTCGGATACGCATCTTCTAGCCAATCTACTAGCTCTGAAGAGCAAGGCGAAGTCAAACCAATTACATCTGATGATGCTTATCTGATACTAGAGAATGCATCAAGTGTTTTGGTGGTCCCTGGTTATGGTATGGCAGTAGCTCAGGCACAGCATGTCGTTAGAGAAATGGGAGAGCTTTTGGAAGAAAATGGTACGGAAGTAAAATATGGAATTCATCCTGTTGCAGGACGTATGCCAGGCCATATGAATGTTCTTCTTGCAGAAGCCAATGTTTCTTATGACTTACTTGCTGAACCTGATGATGTAAATCCATCTATGGACACGATAGATGTAGCAATAGTCATTGGTGCAAATGATGTTGTAAACCCTTCAGCAACAGAGGAAGAAGGCAGCCCAATATATGGAATGCCAATTATAGAAGTTCATAATGCCAAGACAGTTTTTGTCCTCAAAAGATCGATGTCTTCTGGTTTTGCTGGAGTTCAAAACCCATTATTTTTTAGAGAAAATACTAGAATGTTATTTGGTGATGCGAAGGAATCAATTGGCCAAATTGTTGCTGAATTTAAAGACTAAAATCCCCCTGAAGTATGGTAAAATTTACCCCTAAATAAGGGAATTTCCTGCAAGTAAAAAATATCGCTTTTAGGGCTAAAAAATGACTGATTTTGCAAAAGAAATCTTACCAATAAATATTGAAGATGAGCTAAAAACTTCTTACTTAAGTTATGCGATGAGCGTCATTCACGGAAGAGCACTTCCAGATGTGAGAGATGGTCTAAAGCCAGTTCATAGAAGAATTTTGTTTGCACAACATGTATTGAGAAATACCTATCGTCAGCCGTACAAAAAATCTGCAAGAGTAGTGGGAGATGTAATAGGTAAATATCATCCTCATGGTGATTCAGCTGTATATGAAGCTATGGTTAGAATGGCGCAAGACTTTTCTATGAGATACACCTTAGTCGAGGGTCAGGGCAATTTTGGTTCAATAGATGGAGACTCTCCGGCTGCCATGCGTTATACCGAAGTTAGGATGGCAAAAATTACAGATATGATTCTCAATGATATTGAGAAAGAGACAGTAAGTTATTCTCCTAATTATGATGGAACTGAGCAAATTCCAGACGTTATGCCAACAAGAATACCAGCATTGCTTGTTAATGGTTCATCAGGTATTGCAGTTGGTATGGCAACAAATGTTCCTCCGCACAATCTGACAGAAGTATTAAATGGTTGCTTGCTCTTGTTGGACAATCCTAAGGCTAGCATTGATGAGATCATTCAAATTATTACTGGTCCTGATTTCCCAACAGGCGGAACTATAGATGGAAGAATTGGGATATATGAGGGTTATAAGACTGGTAGAGGAATTATTCATGTTCGCGCCAAGACTTCCGTAGAGGAGGATAAATCTGGAAAGAGCGCCTTGATCATTAATGAAATACCTTACATGGTCAATAAAGCTAAGATGCTTGAAAGAATTGCTGAGATGGTTAAAGAAAAGAAGATCGATGGAATCAGTGAAATAAGAGATGAATCTGATAAAGACGGTCTCAGGGTAGTTATTGAGGTCAAGCGCGGTGAGTCCGTTGAAGTTCTAGAAAATAATTTATTTGCTCAGTCACAATTAGAACAATCTTTTGGGATTAATTTTACTGTTCTCGTGGACGGTCAGCCTCGCGTATTAAATATTAAAGAAATCCTTCAAGAGTTTATAAAACACAGAAAAGATGTTGTTACAAAAAGAACTAAGTTTGATTTAAGAAAGGCTAAAGAAAGGGGCCATATTGTTGAAGGATTAATGGTTTCAATAGCAAACATTGATGAGATTATTAAAATAATTAAAAAATCTAAAGATACTAAGATTGCAGCAACCGAGCTATGTAAGAAATCTTGGAAAGCTGGACCGATTGAAGCAATTCTCAAAAAAGCTGGTAAAGATGCATGTCGTCCCAAAGGCCTTTCATCAGAGTATGGTATTAAAGGCAAAAATTATAAATTATCTCCAGCCCAAGCAAAGTCTATTCTTGAATTAAGGCTTGGAAGATTGACGGGTTTAGAGCAAGACAACCTCTCTAATGAATTTAATGAAATTTTAGATGTAATCTTAGAACTTCAAAAAATTCTTGATGATAAAGAAACACTTCTTCAATTAATTAAAGATGAATTAATAGAGGTTAAAGAAAATTTTGGAGATGACCGAAAAACTAATATCAATGATACCCGCCATGATATTTCAAATGAGGATTTAATTCCTGAAGAGACAAGGGTATTAACTCTTTCTCGAAGTGGCTACGCTAAGACTCAGCCGCTAGTTGAATACAGAGAGCAACGAAGGGGAGGAGTTGGTAAGGCTGGTGCAAAAGTCAAAGAAGAGGATTTAATACAAAACCTTTATGTTTTAAGTTCTCATAGTCAGCTTCTATGCTTTACAACTAAAGGTAAGGTTTTTTGGCTAAAGGTTTATGAAGTTCCAGTTGCAAGTAGAACTTCTAAAGGAAGGCCTCTAGTAAATATGTTGAAATTAGATGATGATGAAACAGTCACTCAGATTCTACCTGTCGATGAATTTTCAGAAGATAAATATATTTTCATGGCAACTCGAAATGGTGTTGTTAAAAAAACAAATCTAAATTTATTTCATAAAAAATATAAATCTGGAATTAAGGCTATTCGATTAGATGATGATGATAAATTAGTTGGAACAGTTATTACTCATGGCGACAATGATATTTTACTTTCATCTTATTCTGGAAAACTGATTAGATTCCATGAATCAAAAGTTCGTCCAATGGGAAGAACTGCAAGAGGAGTAAAAGGAATTACCCTCAAAGACGGAATGAAAGTTATTTCCCTGATGATCGGCGATCCATCAAAGACCATTTTATGTTTATCTGAAAATGGTTTTGGAAAGAGAACAAAATTAGAAGACTTCCCATCTTATAATAGAGGTGGGCAGGGCGTTATTGCTTTGAAGACTAGCGATAGAAATGGAAATATGGTCTCTGCTATCTCTGTAGACGAAAATGACGGAATCATGCTTATTAGCGATAAAGGTACATTAATTAGAACAGCCATTAGTCAAATACCCACCCTCGGCAGAAATACTCAAGGGGTTAAAGTTATTTCTCCTAAAGATGGCGAAAAATTAATCGAAGGTGTGCGAATTCCTCCAGAAGAAGAAGAGGAATAATGAGAAAGTGGAATTTCTCAGCAGGTCCCGCTGCTATTCCTAAGGCTGTTTTACAAGAAGCTCAAGCTGAAATGCTGGAATGGCAAGGTTCCGGAATGTCAGTTATGGAAATGAGCCATAGGTCCTCTGATTACATAGGTATAGCCAATAAAGCTCGAGAAGATTTCATTGATTTATTAAAAATTCCAAGTGATTATCAAGTTCTTTTTCTTCAAGGAGGCGCAACTCTCCAGTTCTCCATGGTTCCGATGAATTTTGGTTCTCAAAAAGTTGCTGACTATGTTTTGTCTGGAAGTTGGTCAAAAAAAGCTATAAATGAAGCCTCAAAAATAATTGATATCAATATTGTAACTAGTTCTGAGTCATCTAATTTTAATAATGTACCCAGTGAGGAAAGTTGGAGCTGCTCTGAAAATCCATCTTACCTTCATTATGTTGCTAATGAGACAATTCAAGGAAATGCATTGCATGTCCCTCCAATTAACAATGCGCCATTAATATCAGATATGTCATCAGTTATCTTGAGTGAGCCAATCGATGTCTCAAGGTTTGCAATGATATATGCAGGCGCTCAAAAAAATATTGGTCCAGCAGGATTAACTATTTGCATTATTAAAAATGATTTTTTGGAAACAGCTTCAACTGAATTGCCGGACATGCTTCAGTATTTAAAACATGCTGATTCAGATTCAATGTTTAATACTCCTCCCACCTTTGCATGGTATCTATCAGGCAAAGTCTTTGCATGGCTTAAAGATAATGGAGGCTTAGAATCTATGGGTAAGATTAACCAGCTCAAAGCAAAGAATTTATATGATTTTATAGATCAGTCTAATTTTTATTCTAATCCTGTCACCGAGCGCAATAGATCTATTATGAATGTACCTTTTCTATTGAAAAATTCAGAATTAGACGCCGAATTCTTGCATGAAGCAGAAAATGCAGGTTTACTTAACTTAAAGGGACACAGGTCAGTTGGCGGTATGAGAGCGAGCATTTATAATGCTACGCCAATCGAAGCGGTAGATGCATTGATTAATTTCATGGGAGATTTTCAATCTAAGCACGGATAAAGTTGTGAGCAAGAATAAAATTAAACCTATAAGGCAAAAAATTGATGCTATTGATCATCAAATCTTGAAGCTTATTCAAAGAAGAGGCTCTTTGGCACAAAAAATAGGTAAATTAAAGAGCTTGATGAGCTCAAATACTTCTTTCTACAAACCTAATAGAGAAGCAGAGATCTTGAGAAATATTTCTAAACTTAATTATGGCCCAATTTCAGAGAATAAAATTAATCATATTTTCAAAGAGATTATCTCTTCTTGCCTTTCATTAGAGGAAGAATTAACAATTGCATACCTTGGTCCTGAAGGAACTCATTCTGAAGGGGCTGTAATTCAGCATTTTGGCTCTTCGCCAATAAGATCACCACGATCAACGATAGAAGATGTTTTTCATCAAGTAAGATCTGGTACAGCAAACTTTGGGGTTGTGCCGGTAGAAAATTCTTCCGAAGGAGTAGTAAATGCAACCTTAAACTCTTTAGCAGATGAAGAGATAAAGATTTGTGGTGAAACTTATCTCCCTATTCACCACCAACTAGCTTCAGCTAGAAAATTTAAACTCGAGGATACTCAAATTGTTGCATCGCATCCTCAAGCTCTTGGCCAATGCAGTAGGTGGTTGGATGCTAATTTACCTAATGCAAAAAGGGAGACTACATCAAGCACGGCAGAAGCTGCCAAGCTTTCAAAAGCCCATCCAAAAACTTTATGTATAGTCAGTTCATTGGCAATTAATAAATATAAGCTACATCATTATCAACAAGATATTGAAGATTTTTCTGGTAACAACACAAGATTTTTAGTGATTGGCAATATTGAAATTGAGCAAACCAAAAAAGATAAAACCTCTCTTTTAATTCAAACAGATAATCAGCCCGGAGCATTAATCAAAATACTTGAACCATTCAACAAAAGAAAGATTAATCTAGAAAGAATTGAAACACGTCCATCAAGAGAATCATTGAATGCACATAATTTTTTTATAGATAGCAGTGGGCACCATAATGATGCAAAGCTCAAACAGGTTATTGGCAATCTTAAGGAATTAGGAGCATCTGTTCGAATTCTTGGCTCATATCCATCAGATTCATGAGCTCAGATATTCTTAATAATCTTAACCCTGGGATTGAGGATCTTCATCCATATGAGCCTGGCCGCTCAATTGACGAAGTCGTTGCAGAATTTGGCCATCATCAGGTTGTAAAACTGGCAAGCAATGAAAATCCACTCGGAGCATCTCCGAAGGCGCTTTCAATACTGGCAGGACTTGAAAATGATTTGCATTTATACCCTGATGGAAATGGAACAAAGCTTAAAGAGGAAATTGCAAATCATGAGAACGTCCCCTTTGACAACATAATTATAGGAAATGGCTCTAATGAGATTTTGGAATTAGCAGCCAGAGCTTTCTTGAATCCAAATACGTCATCTGTTGCTTCAAAGCATGCATTTGCAGTCTATAAAATTGTTACTCAGTCCGCGGGCGCATCGTTAATAGAGGTTCCTACATGCAACTGGGAACACGATTTAAAATCATTTGAAGATTATTTAGATAGCAGCACCAGAGTAATTTTTATTGCCAATCCAAATAACCCAACAGGTACTTATAACAGTCACGAAGAAGTTCATTCGTTATTAAAAAAAGTTCCCTCATCTGTATTGGTGGTATTAGATTGTGCATATTTTGAGTATGTAACTAAAGAAGATTACGTCAAGCCTTTAGATTTGCTAAATGAATTTGATAATTTACTAATTACAAAAACATTCTCTAAAATTCATGGTCTGGCCAGTATTCGTGTTGGTTACGGCATTGCTAATCCATCTTTAATTGAGGTTCTCAATCGAATCAGACAGCCTTTCAATGTAAATACCATAGCTCAAGCGATGGCTTGTGTAGCAATTAACGATCATGAGCATATTAGACAAAGCATTGAGTTAAATTCACAACAGTATGATTTTTTATTCAATAAATTATCCAAACTTGGGCTTGAATGCATTCCATCAGTTGCCAACTTTATTACTTTTAAAGGTGATTTTATTGGCCAAGAAATGTTTAACAACCTTATGGAAAAAGGAGTCATCGTAAGATCTGTTGATTTGTATGATATGAAAGATTTTATAAGGGTCACAATTGGCACAGAAGCTGAAAACTTAAAATTTCTAAGCGCTTTAGAAGAGCTTTTATGAAAATTATTATTATTGGGCTAGGATTAATTGGAGGATCAATAGCTAAAGCCTTATCAAGCGCTCAAGATTATGAGATCTTTGCTTTTGATTCAGATCAACAAAGCATAAAGAATGCATTGCATAATCAATCCATTCAGGGCTCACTTAATTCTCTTAATGATTTAGAAAGTGCTGAATACTCACATTCATTGGTTATTATCTCGACTCCTCCGAGTGTGACTAATGACATTCTAAAATCTTTAGATTTTTTATTTAATTCTTCAGTGACCATTACGGATACGACAAGTTCTAAAAGCTCTTTAAATATAACCTTGCAAGAATTTTATTTTCCTAAAAATTTTATTTTTTCTCATCCTGTAGCAGGCTCTCATCTTTCGGGTGAAAAAAATTCAGTTGCTAATCTTTTCGATGGAAAATCTACAATCCTGTCTTATCATGAATCTGTAGCATCACAGCATATTGATCGAGTGAAAAGTCTTTGGAGTAAACTTGGATCAAACATAAAGGTGCTGGATATTGAGTTGCATGATCAAATATTTGCATACTCCAGTCATCTTCCTCACATAGCTGCATATGCATTATTAAATACTTTAAAGGGACTTGACCAAGATGATCTTTCAGATTTTTCAGGTGGTGGTCTCGGAGAATTTTTAAGATTGGTTTCATCCTCTCCTGAAATGTGGGCAGATATTTTTTCAATGAATGAAAAGAATATTGCCTTAGCAATAGATGAATTGATAAAAAGTCTCAGTATCTTGAAGGATAAGATAGGAAATGACTCTCAGAGTCTTCAGGATTTTTTAAGTGAACTTAAAGATTTTAAGGAATCAAACTATTGAATTTAACTACGTCTGTCCATAACCAGATTTTTGGAACTGTTCAATGCCCTGGAGATAAATCTATATCGCAAAGGGCTCTAATGATTGGAGCTTTAATGAATCAAGAAATGACAGTGGATGGTTTCTTGCATGCAGAAGATCCGCTTTCAACAATGAATGCCCTCAATCAAATTGGAGCCAATATTACAGTTGATGAAAATGGCTTGGTTCATTTGTGTCAAAGAAATTATATTTTTCAAAATTGTGACGAGCCACTTAATCTTGGGAATTCTGGGACTGGTTTGCGTCTAATGCTGGGTCTGACTTCTGGAATTGGTTTAAACCTTTCTTTTTGTGGTGACGAGTCTTTGTCTTCTCGACCAATGAGCAGGGTAATAAACCCATTAACCGAAATGGGTGCTAACATTGAATCATCAAACGGCAAGCTACCCATTTCAATTTCGGCAACATCACTTCAAAAGCAATATAGATATGAGTTGCCTGTAGCAAGTGCTCAAGTAAAATCAAGCATCTTATTGGCTGGCCTAGCTTCAGGGACCGGCGTTGAAATTATTGAACCTATTCAAACGAGAGACCATACAGAAAGAATGCTAAAAAACTTTGGTGCAAATATAGAAATTGCATCTGAGGGAAGTAAGAATATTATTCAATTGGCACCCTCCAATCATTTACATGCTAAAAATTATAAAGTGGTGGGTGATATTTCTTCGGCTGCTTTTTTAATAGTTGCCGCCTTAATAAGTGATTCACCAGGGCTAGAAATTACAAATATTGGAATGAATCCCTCAAGAACAGGGGTGTTGCAAGCTTTGCAAAATATGGGTGCAGATATTGAGGTAAGAAATCAAAGACTAGAGTCAGGAGAGCCTTGTGCTGACTTAATAATTAAAAAATCTATATTAAAAGGCGTGGAACTTTCTGGAGATATTATTCCAAATATTATCGATGAAATTCCTATCATTTCTATTGCAGCTGCATTTGCAGAGGGTGAAACAATAATTCGAGATGCAGAAGAGTTAAGAGTCAAGGAATCAGATAGGCTAGAAGCAGTTTCGGATGGTTTCAGTCGACTTGGAGTCGCCCATGAAAATTTTGAAGATGGTATGAGCATTATGGGAAGCCCAAACCCCCTATTACTAGATCAATCAATTTCTATTGAATCTCATGAAGATCATAGAATTGCTATGAGTTTTTTAATTGCAGGTTTGAAATGTTCAAAACCAATTACAATAATGAATTGTAAAAATATTTTTACGTCATTTCCTGATTTCATTGAGCTAATTTCTTCTATAGGATATAAGCTTGAAAAATAATAATATTATTACTGTTGACGGCCCATCTGCATCTGGCAAAGGATCGCTTGCTAAAGCATTGGCAAAAGAGCTCAATTTTATTTTATTAGATAGCGGCCTTCTTTATCGAGCATATTCATATTGTTTTGATAAGAGTCAAAATCATTCTTCTGCAAAGGGCCTTTTTTCTAATTTAAGAATTAATAGCATTGATCATGAGATGCATGTTTTTGAGAATAATACAGATATTACTTCAATCCTTAGACACGAAAACATAGCTAAATCTGCATCTCAATTGAGCAGTTTAAAAGAAACTAGAGATAACTTAATTAGCTTTCAAAGAGACTTAGCTAGTGACAATGGATTGGTTGCAGATGGCAGGGATATGGGAACTGTTGTATTTCCAGATGCTGGAACAAAAATTTTTTTGGTTGCCGATGCAAAAGTAAGAGCAAAGAGAAGGTTTTTAGAGTTGCAGAATGCAGATCAAGGCGTTAATATGCGCGATCTAATTGAAGATATTAGATTACGAGATGAAGCAGATAAGGCAAGAGAAATATCTCCTTTGATGCCAGCAGATGATTCTATTGAAGTGAATTCCTCCGATCTAACTCCTCAAGAAGTATTAGAACTAGTTTTAAAAATTTATAAAGAACATACCAAGGAAGTATAAAAAATATGTCAGAAAGCTTTGCTGCACTATTAGATGAAAGTCTAAGCACACTTGAAATGCAACCCGGCTCCATTGTCACAGGAGTTGTTTTAGATGTTGATAAGGAATGGGTGACAGTCCATGTTGGATTGAAATCAGAGGGAGTCATTTCTTTAGACGAGTTTAGGAATAATGATGGGTCGGTTGAAATTGAATCTGGTGATGAAGTTCAAGTTGCATTAGAGGCAGTTGAAGATGGCTACGGAGAGACACGAATTTCTCGTGAAAAAGCAAGAAAAATTGGAACATGGAATAAGCTTGAAGAAGCTTTAGAGACTGGAGAATTTGTCGAAGGAAAGGTTCTTACAAGAGTTAAAGGTGGTTTTTCAGTTGAAGTTGATGTTGTCAAAGCATTCTTACCTGGATCACTCGTTGATATTAGACCTGTGAAGGAAGCTCCAGAGCTTGAGAATACTGTACAAGAATTTAAAGTTATTAAGTTAGATTACAAAAGAAATAATGTTGTTCTCTCAAGAAAAGCTGTTTTAGAGAAAATCAATTCTGCTGAAAAAGTTGAATTGTTAAAAAATTTAGATGAAGGTCAAATCGTCAAAGGCGTAGTCAAAAATTTAACTGACTATGGTGCTTTTGTCGATTTGGGTGGCTTAGACGGCTTATTACACATAACTGATATTTCATGGTCAAGGGTCACTAATCCATCTGAGGTTTTAAGCCTTGGTGAAGAAATTGATGTAAAAATATTAAGTTTTGATAAAGAAAAACTCCGAGTTTCATTAGGGTTGAAGCAGATTCAAAATGATCCATGGGAAACAATTGAAGGTAAATACTCGGTTGGTGGTGTATATGAGGCTAAAGTTTCAAATTTAACTGATTATGGGTGTTTTGCTGAGCTTGAACAGGGTGTTGAAGGCTTAATACATCTATCTGAGCTAGATTGGACTAATAAAAATATTCATCCATCAAAGGTTGTTGATTTAGATGAAAAAATTAAAGTTATGGTTTTAGAGATTGATTATGATAAAAGAAGAATTTCTCTTGGTTTAAAACAAACAAAGGCTAATCCTTGGACAGAGTTTGCTAATAAGTATGGATTGGGTGATGCTGTTGAAGGCAGCATCAAGTCTGTAACGGATTTTGGTATTTTTGTTGGTTTAGAGGGCGACATAGATGGCTTAATTCACCTTTCTGATATCACTGAAGATGAAAATTCTACTGAAGCAATGGAAAGCTATAAGAAGGGTGACAAACTTTCTTGTATTATTTTTGGAATTGATGCTGAAAGAGAAAGGATTTCACTAAAGCTTAGCGCTTAATTTTTCTAGAATACCTAAAGCAAGAGAAGTATTGATTGAACAAACTAATTGCCCAGGTGGTGGAATTGGTAGACACAAGGGACTTAAA
>CENP01028718.1_pt1 | contig 13822 bp, 8 predicted proteins | sample 361281 | NCBI WGS metagenome assembly CENP01 (sample SAMEA2591122, study PRJEB7988) | marine metagenome | biome: marine biome (ENVO:00000447); feature: deep chlorophyll maximum layer (ENVO:xxxxxxxx); material: saline water (ENVO:00002010), including plankton (ENVO:xxxxxxxx) | depth 70 m
TTTTTTAATTAATATCTTAATATGATTATTCGCAGTATTTCTGGAGTCAGAGGTATCACTAAATCCTCACTTACCCCTGATGTTGTTAAAGCATATGCCCATGCTTTTGATGACCTACTTCCTGAAGGATTGGTCTACATTGGCAGAGATTCTAGGCCATCTGGCGAAAATATTCTTGAGTTATTTTCAAACGAACTGATAGATCTTGGCAGAGATATTGTTAACTGTGAAGTTGTCCCAACTCCAACTGTACAGTTTATGGTTGAAAGGTCAGAAGCTGTTGGAGGTTTAGTAGTTACAGCTAGCCATAATCCGGAAGAATGGAATGGCATGAAATTCATACGTAAAGATGGAACCTTTTTTCTTCCAGACGAATGTGAAATTCTATTTAAAAAAATTGATAGCAATACCTTTCTGAAAAAATCTACCAAAAAGGGAATGTATTTTCCTGATCAGAACTCTATACTTAAACATATTATTCATATTATTGAACTTTCTTGTATTAATCTGAAAAGAATAAAGAATAGAAAATATAAAGTCGCTATTGATTGTGTTAATGGTGCTGGATCAAAAGCACTTCCTTTGCTTTTAGAATATCTGGGTTGTGAGGTAGCTTTGATTCATTGCGATGGAAGTGGTCAGTTTAATCGTGGCACTGAACCCTTACCCGAAAACCTAAAAGATTTGCGAAAACAGGTTTTAGATAACAATGCGGACATTGGATTTGCTGTTGATCCAGATGCAGATCGACTAGCGATTGTAAATAACCTTGGAGACCCAATAGGAGAGGAGTATACATTAGTTCTTGCAGCTGAGGGGTACATAAAAGAATTAAATTGCCCTCAAACAATTGTTACAAATCTATCTACAACCATTGCGCTAGATAAAATGGCCCACAATAATAATTCAAAAGTTGAACGCACAGCAGTAGGTGAAATCAATGTTGTTAAAAGAATGATCGAAGTTGATTCAAATATTGGTGGTGAAGGAAACGGGGGAATAATATTAAAAGAAGCTCATCTTGGAAGAGATTCGCTTGTTGGTGTTGCAATGATATTAAATAGATTATCTCAAGATGACAATAAAACCATTTCTGAGATTCATAGTGCTTTGCCTCAATTTAGCATTGTTAAAGATAAAGTGGACCTTAAAAGTGTTGATGAAGTTCAGCTTATTGATAATGCGAAAGAAACTTTTTTAGAGTCATCAATCGATTTAACAGATGGAGTCAAATTTATATGGCCAGATAGATGGATACACTTGAGAAAATCTAACACTGAACCAATTATGCGAATCTACGCAGAAGCTCCAACAGTTAAAGATGCTCAAATTTTGATACAAAGATTAAAATCTTAATCAATATATTAAAATGACTTATAAAAAAGGCCAAGAGCTTGAACTGACAATAGAAGGTCTTGCGTATGGAGGAAGAGGGATTGCAAGGCAAAATAACTTTGTGTTTTTTGTAGAAGCAGCAATTCCAGGTCAGAAAGTTTTAGTATATATATCTAGAAAAAGAAAAGATTTTGCTGAAGCACGGATTAAGGAGGTAATAACTCAGTCGCCTCATTTCTCAGATCCAAAATGTGAGCATTTTCTACATTGCGGAGGATGTAAATCGCAACATATTGATTACTTAGAGCAGTTAAACCAAAAGAAGAATCAAGTCCAAGATATTTTTCAGAAACAAGCTGGAATTAAAAACTTTAATGTAGATCAAGTTGTTCCAGCTAACCCTATTTTTAACTATAGAAATAAGATGGAATTTACATTTTCTAAAAACAGGTGGATTCTTGAAGGTGAACCAAGAGATGTCAAATCAGATTTTGCGCTAGGAATGCATATTCCAAAAAGATGGGACAAAATTCTTGATATAAACAGTTGCGATCTTATGCCAAGTATTGGATCAAAAATATTAAACTATGTTAGGGATTTAGCTAGAGAGTCAAATTTAAAGCCTTACGACCAGAGATCTCACATAGGTTTTCTTAGATATCTAGCTTTGAGGTTTGGACAAAATACAAATGAATTAATGGTAAATCTTGTAACTTCATATGAAGATCTCGATTCGTTAGTACCTTTTGTTGAAAGTTTAGTTGATGAATTCCCTGAAATAACATCAGTCGTAAATAATATTAATACACGAAAAGCTGATGTATCCTTTGGCGAAAGAGAGATATTGCTTTTTGGTAAGCCAATTCTCAAAGAAAAATTAAAAGATCTTACGTTTCAAATATCTGCAAATTCTTTTTTTCAAACTAATTCATATATGGCAGAAAAACTTTACGAGGTCATTTTAGATTCTGCAAAATTAAAAGGTGATGAAGTCGTTTATGACTTGTACTGTGGAGCAGGTTCAATATCCCTATTTCTAGCGCAGAAAGCTAAATTCGTTTTCGGTTTTGATATAATTGTTTCTTCCATTGAAAATGCCGAACAGAATGCAATTATAAATAAGATAGAAAATATTGACTTTAACGTTGCTAATCTTGATTCGTATTTTCAAAAGCACAAATCAAATAAATATCCAAATCCTGATATAGTGATTGTGGACCCACCTCGTGCAGGCATGCATAAAAAAATGACTGAATATCTTCCAAAGCTAGGCGCAAAAAAGATAATCTATGTTTCTTGTAACCCTTCAACACAGGCCAGAGATACGCAAATATTGCAATCGCATAATTACGAATTAATTAAACTATCAGTTGTAGATATGTTTCCACATACACCGCATGTTGAAACAGTTGGCATATTTGAAAAATCAAAATAATTAAGGAATTTTCCTTTATTAGTTTATTATTAGATTATTAAAGCCAGTCACATAAAGAATAACTAAATTTGAATTATGCAAATATGGCTTAAAATTCTTCTTAGAAATAGCTTTTTCCAGGTTGGACTAGGACTTTTGATTACCATGATATTAGGTGGTATCATTTTGCAATGGCTTGAAACAGGGGATATATCAAAAGGAAACAATCCTTTCTGGTGGGCAATTGTAACCATGACCACAGTTGGATATGGTGACTTTTCTCCTGAAACACCAGGAGGAAGAATATTCGCTGTATTTATAATGTTTGCAGGGATAACGCTTGTGTCGCTGCTAACAGCATCAATTTCATCAATTTTTGTAGCACAAAAAATCCGGGAGGGTAAAGGTTTGGAAAAATTGAATCTAGATAACCATATTGTATTGTGTGGTTGGAATATAAATGCCGATAAACTAATAAATTCTATCTATGAATTAAAATCTGATAATAAGAATTTTGATTTAGTATTAGTAAATGAGCTTAGCGAAGAAGATATAACACAATTAAAATCTAAATTCGCTAAGATAAGAATACATTTTGTTGCAGGTGACTTTACGCAAGAAGAGACGCTTCATAGAGCAAGCATAACTACTTCAAATAGTGTAATAGTAATTCCAAATAATTTAAATAACGATAATGAATCGCATGATGAAAAAACGATCTTTGCAACACTTACAATTAAAAGCATCGATTCGTCCATAAGGGTGGTTGCATACATTTTGGATAGAGAAAATTTAACACATATTAAACGAGCTGAAGCAGATGAGGTTGTTGTCAGTGATGATTTTAGTTTAAATATTTTAGCGTCACATATCGTTGACCCAGGAGTACCTCAAGCTTCAAATCATTTAATTAATACTAGTTCTGATTCTAGACTTAAAAGAAAAACTATACCTGTAAACTTTGTTGGAAAAAAATACAGTGAATTATTTGACCACTTTCGAGGTGATGACGGTTCTCTTTTAATTGGTCTTTATTATGAGGACGAAAATCTGGGAATTGGAAGTATACTTTCATCTGATACTTCTTCCCTGGATAAATTTATTGAGCAAAAATTAAAAGAGGGAGGTATTTCACTTCAAGAACAAAGTAAGGTCCATGTGAATGTAAATCCCAGCCTGGACTATATAATCAAAGAAGGTGAAAAGGCACTTTTAATTCCTTGAGGTAATTATGAAAAATGAACAGCTAAAAAATTATAAAATCTTTGAAAATTTAAGCGATGAGCAAATCGATAAATTTCACCCCGCTTTAAAAAAGGAAAAAATTGATCGTGGAAATAAATTTATAGTGGAAGGAGATGAAGGCGACTCCATTTATCTTTTGCTTCATGGAGAGGCGGAAATTAATCAAGCTCTTACTCTATCAGTCAATAAAGGTAAATCTGATACTAGGGAAAAATCGATCATGAAGCTTTCTGATAAAGATTTTCCTCAATTCGGAGAAATGTCAATATTTTCAGACGGCGATGTTCGCACCGCAAATGTTAGAGCTCAAACAAATTGCACTCTAGCAAAGATAGTTAAAGACGACTTATTTCAAATATGTAACGATAATCCAGAAATTGGATTTCAGGTAATGCGAAATCTTGGAAGAATTATTACAAAAAATTTAATAAAAGCAAATCAGAATGTATTAAAGCTTACCACAGCTTTTAGTCTTATTTTAGACCGTTAGGTCTTTCCATGAATACACAACATAATATTCTATGAAGCAACCTCAATTAGATTCGAAATATAATTGGGACAATCTTGAAAGTAGATGGTATAAATATTGGCTTGAAAAAAAATACTTTCAAGCAGATGAGGATTCCTCTAAGGAGCCTTATACAATAGTTATTCCTCCGCCAAATGTGACTGGAAAATTGACAATGGGTCACGTTCTTAACAACACCATTCAAGATATTTTAATTAGAAAAGCGCGGATGGAGGGTAAAAATGCCTGCTGGATACCTGGAACCGATCATGCTTCCATAGCCACAGAGTCCAAAGTAGAGGCAATGCTAAGTGAAAAAGGTATAAGCAAATCAATGCTATCTCGAGAAGAATTTTTAGAGCATGCTTGGGATTGGAAAGATAAGTATGGTGGAATTATAATTAAGCAACTAAAAACTCTTGGGTGCTCATGCGATTGGGATAGAGAACGTTTTACTATGGACCAAGACTATACAAATGCGATTATGCATGCATTTGTCGATCTTTATAAAGAAGGATTAATTTATAAAGGAAAGCGATTGGTGAATTGGTGTCCAGCTTCTAAATCTGCAATTAGCGATGAAGAGGTGATTCACAAAGAAAAAAATGGAAAACTCTGGTATCTGCGTTATCCAATTTCAGGTGAAGATGGTTATGTAGTGGTTGCTACTACAAGACCAGAAACTATGCTTGGCGATTCAGCGGTTGCCATTAATCCAAAAGATAAACGCTACAAGCATTTAGCTGGAAAAAAGATCTCACTCCCTATAGTGAATCGTAAAATTCCAATCATATTCGATGATTTCGTAAATATTGACTTTGGTACGGGATGTGTAAAGGTTACTCCAGCGCATGATCCAAATGATTTTGATATGGGTAATCGTCATAATTTAGAATTCATAAACATTATGAATGATGACGCATCGTTGAACCATAATGTTCCTGAAAAATATCAAAAACTAACTAGAGAGGATGCCAGAAAAACAATCGTCGAAGATATGTCCTCAAAAGATTTAATTGATAAAATAGAAGATTATGCAAATAGCGTTGGATATTCCGAAAGAGGTGGTGTGCCAATAGAGTACTACTTATCCGATCAGTGGTATATGAAAATGGATACACTTGCACAGCCAGCCTTAGAAGCTGTATCAAGCGGAAAAATTAAATTTCACCCCGAGCACTGGGTTAAAACCTATAATCACTGGATGAAAAATATAAAAGACTGGTGCATAAGTCGTCAATTAGTTTGGGGCCATCAAATTCCAGTGTGGTATCATAAAGATGATGTTGAAAAAATACATGTATCAATTAAGGGTCCTGCTGATCCAGAAAATTGGAAAAGAGAAAAAGATGTATTAGATACTTGGGCCTCATCCTGGCTGTGGTCTTTTGCAGTCCACAGTTGGCCAGATAAAGATAAAAATCTCAAAACTTTTTATCCTACCAATACTTTAGTTACTGGTCCAGATATAATCTTTTTTTGGGTTGCCAGAATGATAATGGCCGGAACTAAATTCCTAAACGAGATTCCATTTAAAGATGTTTATTTCACCTCAATCCTGCGAGATAAAGATGGAAAAAAATTCAGTAAATCATTGGGTAATTCACCAGACCCATTTACTCTTTTTAAAGAATACGGAACCGATGCTGTTCGTTTTTCTACAATGCTAATGTCACCACAGGGGTTAGATGTTCTTTTCTCAAATGAAAGACTCGAAATTGGCAGGAATTTTATGAATAAACTTTGGAATGCATCCCGATTTGTTCGAATGAATATTGATGATACAGTTTTAAATAGCCTAGAAATCAATATCGATGAACTCGAGATTGAAGAGAAGTGGATTTTAAACCAGCTCAATAAAACCACAGATGACTTCAATAAATATTTAGATGATTTTAAATTTAATGAAGCTGCGAAAATAATTTATGAGTTCACTTGGAATGATTATTGCGACTGGTTCATTGAGATTGCAAAAACACGATTCTATGGTGATGATACTGAAAAAAGTAAAAAAGCCCAAATAGTTGCTGTAAAAACACTTAGAGGAATATTAACTCTATTGCACCCTTACGCTCCATTTATAACAGAAGAAATATGGTCCTACTTTCGCGGCGAAGACGATGTTGATCTAATTGTCGCCCCTTGGTTAAATATCAAAACGTATACTCCTGATCTCGAAGCGATTAAATCTTTTGACACATTAAAAGGAATAATAACATCAGTTAGAATGATTAGAAGTCAAATGAATATTCCACCAAATAAACATTCCAGCATTGTAATCCGTAAGGCAGAAAAACTTCATTCTGTCATAAACAATTCAAAAGCAATTATTCAATCCTTAGCAAAAGTAGATAAAATCATTTTTTCAGATGATAACAATAGACCTGATAAATCTGCGACAGTAATTACGAACAACATAGAGATTTTTATTCCTCTTGAAGGATTAATTGACTTTGAAGTTGAATCTTCAAGGCTTAAAAAGCGCTTAGGTGAATTGGAGAAGCATGTTTCAGCTTCAAAGAATAAATTATCAAACGATAATTTTATAAAAAAGGCTCCAGAAGAAGTAGTTGCTCATGAAAAACAAAAATTGGATGATATGATTGTTGAGTATAATTTAGTGGAGCAAAATTTAGATTTTTTAACATGAAACAAATCATAGTAATATTTTTATCGCTATCAGCTATTTATTCTCAATCTTTGTATGCTAATTTAACTATTTACAAAGATGGATACGCCTTAATAAAGCAGCCAGTTTTCTGGGAAGATGTAGATTCAGATCAGAATGTAATTATTTGGGATGTTTTACCTAAAGGTGTCGTTTATAATTCACCATTCTTATCTTTAGAAAATGCAAACGTATTAATTCAAAGTTTTAATAAAGATGTATTTCATTTTTCAGAGAGACTTTACGATTACCTAGGTACAAAGGTTGATATTAAATTAATCAATTCAAATGACATGAGTGGTACCTTAATTGAGGTAACAGATAAAATCCTAACAATACAGCGCAGAAGGTCGCTTATTTCATTCAACCGAGATAGAGTAGACTATATCAATGTGCCTTCAGCAGATAATGTTCAATTTAAACCAACACTAAAATGGACAATTCAGATCGACCAAGAAGCTGATACAATTGCTGGCGATCTAACTTACCTTGCATCTGGTTTTTCATGGAATGCAAACTACAGATTTATTATTGATTCAGAAATTGATGAAGCACAGTTCATTGCTGAGGCAGCTATTAATAACGACTCAAATATTAATTTTGAAAATGCTGCATTAAGTTTGGTTGAAGGTAAGTTGAATATGAATGAAGGTGCAGGTAATTCCCCTAGATCAATAACTAATCAACCTGTTACTAACTCTCCCGAAACATCAGAATTGGGAGATTACCATATTTTTAATATCGATACAGATATGAGCTTAATCCCCAAAGAAACAATTATTACCAGACTGTATCCATCTCGAAATGTTTCTTTTGTTAAAACATACATCTTTGAAAATGATGAAAAGAGTCAAAAAGATGAACCCCTGTCCGTTGAATACGATATTCCAAATACATCTAAAAATAACTTAGGAATTCCGCTGCCTAAAGGTGAAATTCAACTTTATCAGTTGCTAGAAAATGGCACTATTGAATTCATTGGTAAAGACGAGATTAGGCAAATCCCGCGAAATGAAACGGCTAATATTTCTTCTGGTAAGGCATTCGATGTGCTTGGAACTCGCAAGATTCTTAATTACGACCGCCAACAAAAAAGCGAAGAAGCATCAATAGCAATCCAAGTTAAGAATTCACAAATGGAATCTATAAGCGTTAGACTCACCGAGCATATCTATGGCGATTGGGTTATACGTAACGCATCTACAGACTATAGAAAAGTTGATGCATCAACTATACATTTTATGATACCAGTACCTGGGGAAAGCTCGCGCACTGTAACTTACACTTATCGTAAGGAGTGGAAATAAATTTCTTGTGCCTGAAAAGGCTTTAGATCTATCTAGCCCTACAAGCGCAGTTAATGGTATTGGGCCTGCAAAATATAATGCTCTTTCCGATGCTGGTATTCATACAATAAATGATTTAATAAATCATTATCCCAGAAAGTATTTGGACCGCACAAACATCACTCAAATTTCAAAAATTAAAAATAAGACTCAAGTTAATTTGGTGGGAAAAGTCGAAGCATCAGGGATGGTTAGGGGTAGAAATCGACAATTTTTTAAGGCCTTGTTAACAGATAAAAGCGGAACGGTTGCCTTAACTTGGTTTAGAGGTGCACGCTATATGAAACAAGCTATAAAAGCTGGAGATTATTTAGCAGTAAGCGGTAAGGCAGAATTTTATAACGGAATGCAAATAGTACATCCTGAATATGATAGATTAAATAAAGAAGATGATCCTTTAAATTCAGGCATTATTACCCCACTTTATTCTATTACAGGAGAATTAAAAAAAAGTAGGGTTGATAGCCGATTTCTTAGAAAAATGTTTGGCAGTCTGTTTAAAAATATAAATCAGATTCCAGATTTTTTTGGTAAAGATTTTTGTAAAAATCATAATTTAATTTCACTTGATGAGGCGCTCAGGCAAGTTCATTTTCCAGATAACAAGAAAAAGCTCAAGAAATCAATTAATAGATTAAAGTATAATGAGCATTTCTTTTTTCAGCTTTCAATGATTGCAAAAAGATCTATTTTCAAAAACCTCCCATCCAAATCGTTAAAAAAAACAGGAATTCAAACAAAGCTAATTTTCAATAAAATAGATTTTGAGTTAACTAAGGCTCAAAAAAAAGTTCTCAAGGAAATAAAAGATGACATCTCTCAACCTTTCGCAATGAATAGACTTTTGCAGGGTGATGTTGGATCAGGAAAAACAATTATCGCGGTGCTAGCCTCTGCAATTGCAGTTTCAAATGATATGCAGGTTGCGGTGATGGCCCCAACAGAGATTTTAGCTAAACAGCATTATAAGTCTTTTAAAAAATTAGCAAATCATGCAAAAATGTCATGCGCACTATTAATTGGCGGAATGCCGGCGCGTGAGAGGAACAAAATACGTAGGGGTCTTGAAAAAAATAAAATAAATATTATTGTGGGCACACATGCATTATTTCAAAAGGATGTTAATTTTAGCTCATTAGGGCTTGTTGTGATTGATGAGCAGCACCGCTTTGGAGTCAATCAAAGAAATGCGCTTTTACAAAAAGGTTTTAATCCCCACTTGCTTTCAATGACAGCTACACCTATACCTAGAACTCTAGCAATAACATATCATGGAGATATGGATTTGTCGATAATTGATGAGCTACCAAAGAATAGAATACCGATTACAACAAAGAAGGTAAAAGAGAACCGCCTTGAAAAAATTTACTCTTTTATGATAGAAGAGGTAAAAGCAGGCAGGCAATGCATTATAGTTTATCCTCTAATTGAGGAGACGGAAAAATCTGACTTAGCAGCAGCAGTTGACATGTACGACTCATTAAAAAAACATATATTTAAGGAAATTAATGTTGGTTTGATTCATGGACGTCTTGAAAAAGATTTAAAAGATAAGATAATGAGTGATTTTTTAAAAAATAAAATCAATATTATAATTTCAACTACTGTCATCGAAGTTGGAATCGACGTTCCAAATGCAACAGTAATGTTAATTGAGCATGCTGAGCGTTTTGGTCTTACTCAATTACATCAACTACGCGGGAGAGTAGGAAGAGGAAGCGAAAAAAGCTATTGCATACTCGTCCAGAGAAACTTTTCAGAAAATTCAAATAAACGTTTGAATATTATGGAATCAACAAGCGATGGATTTTTGATTTCCGATGAAGATTTGAAAATGAGAGGTCCTGGTGAGTTTTTTGGTATAAAGCAAAGTGGATTTTTCAACTTTAAAATAGCAAATATCGTTCTGGACGGTGATTTAATTATCAAAGCAAGAAACGCAGCAGAACAAATATTTGATAGTGATTTAAATATGTTAAGTTTGAAAAATAAAATAATTTATGAGAATCTAATGGAGCAGTATGGAAAAAGATTGCAGGGTTTAACACCAGCTAAATAATATAAAGTTCTCATCTTATTTCTTACATACGTATTTTAGCTCGTTATATTTTGAAACAATAATACACTTACATATTAAAAGGATAACTATGTCTGAAGATCAACTAAAAAAAGAAGACCAACTTTTTATTCATTTGGTAAACACATTTGTTCAAAGCGCATGGATTTCACTTGGTAAAGTTAAAAACCCAGTTTCAGACGAGCTTGAGAGAAATGTAGAGCAAGCGTCGTACTATATAGACTTACTCGATATGCTTCAAACAAAAATGAAAGGCAACTTATCTGAATGGGAGGAGCAATATATCCTTCACAGTTTAAGCGAGCTTAAGCTGAATTACATTGACGAAAAGAAAAAAAAGACAGCAGCAGTTGATAGTGAAAAAAGTGAAGCTAGCGATAAGCCTAACAAAAAAAAGGATGCAACTTCAAAAAGCAAACCTCCCTCAAAATCGGTGAAGAAGCCCAAGAAAAAATAAGAACTATGAATTCAAATAGTAGAAAATTGAACCTATTTTTTGCACTCTTCTCTTTTTTAGTATCTTTTGTTGTCTATTTAATGACGATGGCAGATACAGTCCCTTACTGGGATTCTGGGGAATTTATTGCAACGTCCTACATTCTTGGTGTTCCTCACCCTCCTGGTAGCCCATTATATCTTATAATTGGAAGAGTTTTTTCAATGCTACCTTTTAATCCAGATATAGCTTTTAGAGTAAACCTCATATCTCCTGTTGTGAGTGCGCTTGCAATAATGTTTTTATACCTATCTAGTGTTAAGCTAATAATGAGCTTCAGAGGAAAAATAAAATCACAAATTGATTCAATTATAGTATTTGGTTCATCTTTAGTGGGATCGTTGACTTTTGCATTTACAGATTCACACTGGTTTAATGCAGTAGAGGCTGAAGTATATGGATTTTCAACATTTTTCACTGCTATTGTAGTTTGGCTGATTTTACATTGGTCTGAAAAGGCTGATGATAAAGGCAATGAACGCTATATTTTAATTATCGCTTATATGATTGGACTAGCAACTGGAGTTCACTTATTAAATCTACTAGCTCTCCCGTTTTTAGCATTAATTATTTTTTTTAGGAAGTTCGATTTTTCGTACAAAGGTTTTGCAATTACGACTTTAGCAACCGGAGCAGTTTTCTATTTAATAAACTCTGGCATAATTAATGGAATGCCAAAAATTGTAGATAAAATAGGATTACCAGCTTTAATGCTTATATATCTTATTATTTTTAGTTCTATGGTAGCAAGTATAGTGAAAAAAAAGTATTTATATGCGCTGGGACTTACATCAACTGTTTTAATCCTTATAGGATACTCAAGCTATGCGATGATTTTCATCCGCTCTGATCAAAAACCTGCAATTAATGAAAATGATCCATCCACTGTTTCAAGAGCCATTGCCTACATGGAAAGAGAGCAATATGGTAGAATGTTTCAATTTCCAAGAAGATATACGGGGCTTCCCCCAAAGCATGAAGCAGTTGGCCGTCCTCAAAATGGTAGAGATTATACAAGCAGGCAAGAGAGATCGTACAAAACATATAGATTAGATAAACAGTGGAGTTACTTTTGGGATTATCAAGTTAAGAAGATGTACTGGAGATATTTTCTTTGGCAATTTGCTGGAAGAGGCCCAAGCACAGATTCTTACGTATCAGCGTATGGTGCTCGGCCAAACGAAGATGGTGTAGCCTGGTTTCAATTTGGCCTGCCTTTTGCGTTTCTTACAGGTCTCTGGGGAATGTTTTATCACTTTCAACAAGACAGAAAAAGAGCGTTTTCAATATTAAGCTTATTTTTAATGACCGGTCTAGCCATCATTATATTTGTTAATCAAGATAATCCCCAGCCACGAGAGAGAGATTATTCTTATGTAGGTAGTTTTTTTGCTTTTTCGATTTGGATAAGTATTGGCATTCAAGCACTTTTAGATTCATTAAAAAAGTTTTTAGATGAAAAGCCCTACCAGAAAAATGGACTGGTCTTATCACTAGCTTTACTTACAATCTTAATGCCTGCAATGATGTTAAAGGCAAATTACCATGAGCACGATAGGTCCGATAATCGAATAGCCTGGGATTATAGCTACAACATTCTTCAATCATGCGAGCCCAATGCGATCATATTTACAAATGGTGATAACGATACATTTCCGTTATGGTATTTACAGGAAGTTGAAGGGATCAGAAAAGATGTTACTGTAGCGAATCTAAGTTTACTAAATACAGAATGGTATATTCGACAGTTGCGCGATTCAAGACCGGGTGAATTCATCAAAATGGGTGACGACCAAGTTCAAGATGTTGCCTCAGGTCTGAAAGAGTGGAAATCTCAAATCGTAAGGGTTCCTGCTCCAAAATCTCAAAAAAATACAAACGGATATATTGAATGGAAAGTTAATCCAACATTTGCTGGTGCTGCCCTAATGGTTAAGGACCTTATGATTTTACAGATTATATTTTCCGCACAATGGAAGTATCCAATCTATTTTGCTGTAACAGTACCCCAGTCTAACCGTTTAAATCTTGAAGAGCATCTCGAGATGGAGGGTTTAGTATATCGCTTAAGACCTTATAAGGCGGCCGCAAATAGCGCTATTAATGAAGAAAGGATGTGGACCAATTTGATGTCAGGTTTCGATTCAGAAATTTGGAACAAAGATATAGAGGCTAGAGAATGGAAACAGCTTGAAAATGAAATTTGGTTTAAGGATTACAAGCCAGGATATTTGTATCGCAATCTTGGTCGAGATGATATTTACTTTTTTCCGTCCACCAACATTCGACTCCTTCAAAATTTAAGAAGCGCATATATGCAATTAGCCGGTTACCATTATATGAAGTTCAGGGACAATGAATTAAGCAATCAGGATATTGCAAACTCTCACAAAGAAAAAGGACTTATGGTTCTAAATAGAATGCAGGATAATATTCCAGAGAAAACCATTCGATACGACTCTAAGGAGCTACACTATCAGCTTGCTAGACTTTACGGTGAACTTGGAAATGAGAGTGAACTTCAGAGAATTATGCAAATATTAATTGATCGAAAAGATTTGACAATTCAAGATAAGGTTGAATACGGACAGGTTTATTTAGCTCAACTTGACTCTCTTGAAAAAGGAAGAATTATTTTTGAAGAACTCTATAATGATTTCAAATCTGTTGAATCTGGCACAAGACCAACTTCTCAAAGAGAAGTTGAAGAGTGGAGAAATTATTTTGTTCAAA
>CENP01082549.1_pt1 | contig 13806 bp, 24 predicted proteins | sample 361281 | NCBI WGS metagenome assembly CENP01 (sample SAMEA2591122, study PRJEB7988) | marine metagenome | biome: marine biome (ENVO:00000447); feature: deep chlorophyll maximum layer (ENVO:xxxxxxxx); material: saline water (ENVO:00002010), including plankton (ENVO:xxxxxxxx) | depth 70 m
ACTGATGAAAAAGGTATAAGAGTTTCTGGTCAAACAAAAATAACAAAGAAAGTAACTAAAAACTGCAAACCATGTATGAAATTATTTGGCGATAAACATGGAATGTTAATAATAAAAGGAGAACAATATGATAGCGAGTAAAAATAAATTTACAGATAAAAATTACGATTATCTAAAGAATGAAGTGTTTTTGTATTTAGATGATTTAAGAGAGTCAGGTGAAACAAATATGTTTGGAGCTGTTAAATATATACAAAATGATTTTGAATTAGCAAAACCAATTGCTCAAAAATATTTATCTGATTGGATGAGAAATTTTGGAAAAAAAAGGAGTGGTGATGATAATGATTGATATATCAGAATGGATATTAGATTTATTTATATTCAGTTTAGCATTTTTATGTTCTGGAATAGGACTTTTTATATTCTCATTATGCATTTATGCATTTAGAGAATTAATATCAAACACAATAAAATACACAAAAGGAGATTAATATGAAATTTTGGCTACAATCATTATCAGAAAATGGATTTGATGTATTTACATTAGTATATATATCTATTTTATTAATACTATATCATTATTTGTTGAGATGGTATTTAAATATCAAGTTTGACAAAGTGCTTCAACAAGTAGATATTATAAATGAAACTTTAAACGATGTTTTAGATGAATTGGAGGATAGATAAATGGGAATGGATGTATATGGGATTAATCCTAAAGCAGAAAATGGAGATTATTTTAGAGCAAATGTATGGTATTGGAGACCTTTATGGCAATGTGTTGCTTATTTTTGTGATGATATATTATCTGAAGAGGATATTAAAAGAGGCAGTTATAACGATGGATATGAATATGATGAAAAAACTGCACAAAAAATATCAGATAAATTAGAAAACGCATTAAAAAGTGGTAACCTCCATAAGTTTGAAAAAGGAAGAGAAAAGTTTATATTAGAAATGGAAGATAAAAAAGATAAAGAATTTTACAATAGTTACAAATTTGATGTTGATTTTGTAATGGAATTTGCAAAGTTCTGTGAACAATCTGGAGGTTTTAGTATTTGCTAACCTGAGCAAAAAGAAATGTAGGTTGGTGTTTAAGTTCCGAACCATGTTGCAGGTGACCGAACAAACAGCATCAGCCTATGTTTCGATTGACTCTAAACCTTGATATTATTAAATTTACAACGCACTAAGGGAGAAATAACAATGGATATAAAAGCCATATATAGTGCCTACTTAAAACATGAAGATTCATTAAGAGAGAGAGATAAACATGTCTTTCACGCTTCATCTGCTGGTAGTTGCTATAGAAAACAAATGTATTCTTATTATGATTTTCCATCTGATTCAAAAGATGATAAGTCATTTAGGTTATTAAGACTTGGAACATTAGTACATGCTGATTTAGAAAAAGCAATGTCTATGTATGAAGATAAACTTGCTGATATGCAATTACCAGAAAGTCCTATTAAAAGAAGTATTCATATTGAAGAAAAAGTAAAATATGAACCATTAGATGTTGTGGGAACATTTGATGTTGGTGAGTTAATAAACAACAATGTTTCAAAAGAAGTTGAATTTAATCTATATGATTACAAAACTGCAGCTGCATATAAATGGACTACTAAATTTGGACTAAAGAAAAATAGAGTAGCTGGTAGTGACACAAACTACAAACTTCAATTAGGAACTTATGCTTTAACAGTAAGACATACATACGAACCAGATAGAATCAATATGTATTTAATGTGGTACAATAAAAATACATCTCAAATGAGAGAACAAATTGTTAGTAATGAATGGATAGATAAAGCATTTGAATATTGGACAGAAGTATATGAAATGAAAGAAGATATGGAAAAAGGATTTCAAGATGAATTAATCCCAGAAGTTACATATGGTGTACCTGTCGCAGATTGGGAATGTAGATACTGTCAATATTATAGTATCTGTCCAAGTACATTAGCTGACAAAAAAAAGAAATACTAAAGGAGAAACAATGAGCAATAAAAATAACGTAATAGTAGTTGATGAGCAAATGTTACAGGCTACTGACATAATAAGACAAGCAATAACAAAGAAACATAAAAAGGTATCTAGGATTAAAACTCCTAAGCCTTTTATTAAGAAAAAGATGGGATTAGATTATGTAGAATTTTCATACATGAGAAAAATTGCAGATGCACATTATCCTGGTTGGTCTTGGACAATACAGAAAACTGAGGTACTAGGAAGCGAAGCGTACGTTGTGCATGGAAGATTAAGATGGTACGATGAAGGATTATGGAGAGAAGGTGATATGGTAGCAGCGCATAGAATACAGAAAAAACGTGGAACGAATGAATTTGTTGATATAGGTAATGATGTTAAAGCATCTAATACTGATTGCATAAAGAAAGCTTTGCAAATGTATCTAAATATTGCAGATGATGTATATCGTACTCAAGTTGAAGACTTAACATTAACAGACGAACAAAAGAACGAGATACTTGTAATAGCTGATGAAATTAGTGAAGATAAATTCAATCAAATACATGAGTTAATAAAAGAACAAGCAATAAATAATGCTAATTACAATTCATCCAAACTTAAACTAGAAAGAGAACTGGAGAAACATAATGAAAAATCTAAATCGTAGTTATGATGACGGACTTCTTAGTGAAGAAGAATGTTATACAATTGGTACTAATGATGGAAAAGAATTTAGGAGAGTGGTTTATAAAGGAACTAAACTCTTAAATGGAAAGCCTATGATGGTATTTAAAACAGAAGAGAATACATCTTTAACTGTTAATCCATCATTTCATACTTTCACAATAGAAGAACAACCATTACCTCAACCTGAGGATTTCGAGAGTAAAGTGGATGTTTACATACAAAACCAAATAAAAGGAGAGCAATAATGGGAAAAGTATCAGCAAAAGATACACAAGACCTTATTAAAAGTGGAGTCTTGTCAAAGAAAGCCCTTGTAGAAATGGAAAAGAAAAACTTGGTTGCTAAAACTAAGTCAGTACGCAGATTTATGAAAACTGCAGATGGCAAGTTTGTAGAACCACAGTTATATTTCCGAGGTGCAAAGGGAACTAAACCGTCAAAGAAAATGGAAGAGTTCACAACTCAATACCATAAATTGATAGATAAATACACAACAACAAACAATAAATAGGAGTAATAATGGCAAAAGCACTAGACGCTGTCTTTGATTCAACCAGCAAATGGGTTCCAACTGAAGAAGGAACTTATCCAGCTCACATAACATCTTTATCTAGTAAAGAAGTTAATACAAGAGCAGGTGAAGCTATAGTTGTCAATATGACATACAAAGTAGCACCAGAAGTTGTAGACTACAAACAGAAACTATGGGAAATGGATGGATATAACTATAAGAAAGATAGCCAAGGCGATAAAATCCCTGTAATGAATGGTAGTGGTCAAGAAGAAGTAAGCTGTGAACACCTTAAAGATAGAACTTTATATGATAATGGGTTCTGGGTTTTCACAGACACATCTTCAGCAAGTAAAAACCAAAGATATTTCGAATTACTTGAAAATCTAGGTATTGAATGTAAAGACGATAAAGGTATTAAGAAATTAATGCTAGTTGAAGAAGATGATGTAGTTGGTAAACCAGTTCTTGTTAATTTAAAAAGGCAAGAATATGTTACCAAAGAAACCAAAGACCTTCCAGTCGACCAACAAGAAAAGAGGTCTACTTTTAAAGTAGGTTCTATTCAACCTTGGGATGATGGAGAAGTTCTTACTCTTGAAGAATTGGATGATGATGTTCCATTCTAAATAAAAGAAAAAAGGGTTTTTATTGCAATATGCAATATTAGTAAATTTGAGACGAGGGTAGTCAGATATTATATATTCTCTCTCTCGTCTCTCCCTTAGTTCTCCCAAGAGACTACCCTCAAAACTTTAAAGGAAGAGATATGAAAAAAGAATCAAGCGCAGTAATCAAACTAACAAAATCTGAAATCGAGATGGTGATAAAGTCTTTACAATTTACAGAAGACTCAGCAGAATTTTTTGATGCACCTGTTATGTTTACGCATAAAATAAAACAAGACTTTATCCAAATAAGAACAGATATAATACAAGGAGAAAAAGACATTGAAACCAGAAACAAAACAAAAAAAGAAAATAGGAATGGCCCACAAGCTTGCGAAAGCTGCGATGATTGATAAACCAATTTGGAAACCTGTTGAAGGGTTTATATATTTAGAGGATGTTGCTGTAGGTGAATTAGTTGATACTGGTAGTGGGATGCGAGCCGTTGTTCTTGAGCATACAAACTGCGCTTCTTTAGTGTTGGTATTAAATGCAGATGAACACAAACCTGAAGATAGGCAATTTTATTTGGGTAAGCATAGATGGGCAAACCAAACAGAAGTAAAAGTAATAGGAGATTAGAATGAACAAGGATATAATAACATCACGAGCAGAAGAATATAAAATGGAAAGAGATTGGTATATTGATGCATTAGATATGATAGAAAGTATTTTATCAGAAATTGATGAACCTAAATCTGTAACATTATTAGAAAGAAAAATAGAAAGAATACAAGATGTAGTAACATCAGCCCTTGACGGTGAACCCACGACTGCAGACCCATATAATAGAGGAGATGATATAGAATATCAATATGAAAGTAAAAATTAAGAAACCATGGAGTGACAAAATAAATGATGCAAAGGTTGCTGATAAAAGAATAAAACATTGTATTAAATGTAATGTATGCTGGGAGGCAATATATTACGGTCAAAAAAAACAAACATATTTTTATTATAATTTTCCTTCATATGGAAAAATAAAAGAAATGTGTTATAAATGCAAAGGAGAGAATAATGAGCAAAATGGGATGGATAAGTTACTTATGTGAAACAGGTAACAAAAAAGAGTTAATAGAAGAAGTAGGAATAGAACTTGCTGAAGGATTTCTAGAAGCTCACAATCAAATGAGAGAAAATAAAGAAAACCCTGCATACGATAAATTAAATGAAATACATGATGAAATGCAGAGGGAGGTTAAAGATGAACAAATGTCCAGCGTGCGGGTATCATCTAAAAAGTAATCCAAACATAGGCAAAGAGATGAATAAAATTCTTAAGTCTAAAAACAAAAGAACAGTAAAAATGTTAAATAAAATAGCTTCGTTAATAACTGGAGAAATACCATCAGAAAACAGATATAAATACTATCAATTCCTATATGGAACAAAAAGTGTTGAAGACAATGTAATGGAATGGGCTATCCAAAAATTCTATGAAGCTCAACATGTTCATCATGGAAAAGGTTTTGCTTATTTAAGAAGTATAGCTTTAACTAGAAATGAAAATGTTGGAATATTAAAAGAAAAAGAAAGAAAAAGGTTGGGTTCAGTACCACCCTTATACAAAGGAGGACAAAATGCCTAAAAAAACAATTAAAAAGAAAAACATTCCAAATAATTTTAGAGGAAAAGAAGATATATTCTTTAAAAAAGTAAGGGATGGATTAAAGAAATTTCTTGAATCACCATTCAAATGAACAAGGAAATAATTAAATTAATAGAAGATAGACTAGAAAAAGGAAAAAGAGAATACGAAGAAGAATTAAATCCTTTCGATGGGAGAGATTGGATTATAGAAGCTTTAGAAGAAGTGGCTGATGCTTTAGTCTATATAACAGCTAAGTTAATACAAATAAAAAAAGGAGAGAAGTAATGTTACAAAATGCAATGTTTCCAGTAAAAGAAGTACCAGCAATAGGAGTTGGTTCCATTAACATAGATTCATCAGGTTATAAATTCATAGTAAGAGAAGACACAGGCCAAGTGCTTAGTTGTATGACAGATAGTTATAGGCTTGTTACAAATAAATCTATAATTGATGCAGCTGAGCCAATTGTAAAGAAACACGGTGGAGAAGTAAAAGAAGTATCTATATTTAGCAATGGAAGGTCAGTCCATATGAAATGGAACTTTCCTAAACATATGATAAAGATTGGTAAAGATGACGAAATGACACCTGAAATTGTTGTAGGTAATAGTTATGATGGAACTCTTGGAGTAAACATTATGGCTGGAGCATTTAGATTCATCTGTTTAAACGGTGCTGTTATAGGTATAGTTGCTACTAAATACAAGAACAAGCATATCAAATCCAATATCTCTTTTGATGATTTTGATGAAGTAATCTCGGAGACCATGGATAAAACAAAGTTAATCTTTAAAGAAGAATTTCCTGTATTACAGGGAACTAAATTTAGAGATAAACATGTTATTGATTTCTTGCAAATGTTTCCATTACAAGCAAATGAAATGGTTACACAAGCTTTAATAGCTAATGCACCTAAGTCATTCTGGGATTTATTCAATGTAGGTACTAATGTATTAAGTCATCATATGAATAGAAACCAACAATCAACCCATAATGTTGAAGGAAGATTGTATCCTACAATAAAGAAATGGGCTGAGAAAGAGGCAAAAGTTGCCGTCGCTTGATTGGTACGATTGTCCAATTGTTATACCTTATTATGGTGGGAAGTATGAGTTGAGCAAGAAATTTGTTCCTCTCATACCCCAACATGATAGGTATTTTGAAGTATTTTCTGGAGGTTTATCAATGTTCTTTAGGAAATCAAAAGCAGATTGGAACGTACTTAATGACAAAGATAATAACATTGTAAATTTATATATGTGTGTTATATATAAATTAGATGAATTAGTAGAAATACTAAATTGGCTTCCTAAATCTCGAAAATTATTCTTAGATTTTAAGGTCGAGGTTCAAGAAAAACGAGAGATAGAAATACCAAACCCAATGAGAGCGGCTCAATATTTCTATTGCATAAGACATAGCTTTAATAAATTAATTCACACACCATTGTCTATGATAAAAGATTGGAATAAAAACTGGGAAAAAGAATTTAAATATTCTAGAGAAAAGATAGGTGGAGCAACAATAGAAAACTTAGACTTTGCTGAATTAATTGATAAATATGAACCAAGAATAGGAGACTTTTGGTATTTAGACCCACCATACTTTGTTGCCCATGAAAAAGGCAATAAGTATTATCAACATAATTTTAATGCTGATGACCATTTAAGATTAAAAGATAAAGTGGATAAGATACATGAACAAGGTGGAAAGTTTATGATAAGTTACGATGCAGATGAAAGAGTTGCAGAACTCTATAAGGAATACGATGTTAGAACAATAGATTTAAAGTATGCTGGGGCAACAGATGAAGCTAAGAAAAAAGAAAGAAAAGAATATTTAATAATTAATTATGAACCTGTTCAACAAGCAAGTTTATTTTAAAAGGAGACAAAATGGCTAAAGAATTAAAACTAGTACCTTCATCGCAAGAAGCTGAGGAAGCTTTACTTGGTTGTATTTTAGAAGGAGGTGAAAAAGAACAAGAAGTAGCAATGGCTTGGATAAGAGATAATGATGCATTTTACAATACAGATAATAGAATAATATGGGAATCAATGGCAGAATTATATAAAGATAAAGTAAATATAGATTTTGTAACACTTTGTAATAAAGTAAAAGATATACATGGAGACAGTAAAGCATATTACATTACTGGGTTAACAGAAAGCGTTCCAAGTGTTTCTAATGTTACTCAATATGCAAGAATAGTATGGGAAAAATATATACAAAGAGAAACAGCTAAATCAGCAGAAGCTTTGTTAAATGCAAGTTATGAAGATTATAAAAACGTAGGTAGTATATTAGAAAAACATAGCAAATTGATTGATGAATTAAGACAAATACAACCATCTAAACAAAGAGATATAAATGTATTAGTTGATGAAATGAGAGCAACAGTTGAAGAAGATTCTAATCTTATACCATTTAATCTTGGACACCTTGATACATTTGCAGGTGGAATGACTCGTAAAGAAATAACTGTACTAGGCGGTAGGCCCGGTCATGGTAAAACAACTCTTGTAATAAATATTATTAGAGGATTGATTGAACAAGGATATAGAGTAATGTTATTTAATCGAGAAATGAGCAATACAGAAATGTTGAAGAAAATGGTGGTAATGGAATCAAATGGATTAAAATATGGAAATATAAGACGAAATGATTTATCAGAAAATAGTAAAGAAGAGTTTGAATTAGTATCCGAAAAGATAAAGTTTAACTATGAAAACTTTCTTATGTATGATAATGTAAGAACATTAGATGATTGTTTGAGGGAAATAGCAAAACATAAGCCTGATGTTGTGATAGATGACTACATACAGTTAATAGATGTTTCGGGTGTAAAAGAAGGAAGAAGGTTTGAAATAGAAAAAATAATGCAAGAATATAAATGGATATGCAAACAAGAAAATTGTTCATCAATACTTGTATCACAATTAAATAGAGAAATAGAAAAACGATTTGACCCTAGACCCCGCATGAGTGATTATGCAGAGTCAGGTGTAATCGAACAAACTGCTGAATCAGCTATGTTTGTATTTTATGGACATAATTTTGATAGTGAAAAGTTTAATCCATATAAGAGTGAAATCATAGTTTCTAAAAGTAGATACGGAAAAATAGGGACTCATGCAGTGGGATTTAATGGAGGAAGATGTAAATTCTACATGAACTCAAACATGGCGGAAAAAGATAACGTTGTATAAAAGTTGTTATGGGTGCTTCTTTGAAGTCTCCTCCAAATGCTATTGGTTTACTTTAGCAAAAAAGGAGCACCCAAAACCTATACCTCAAGAAATAATGAGTAAAGGTTGCAAACAATATAAAAACAATGTATCTATTGGATATAAAGCTGGAAATCAATTAACTGATAAAATAATAAATACATTTAACGGAGAAATATTAGGAGACAAGTATAAACCTCCAGTAAAACCAACAAGAACATATAAAAAGAAATATGTTAAAAGTCCACATAAATATTCACATAGAAAGGATGCGCAATGACAATAATAGGAATAGACCCTGGTGCTAGTGGAGCATTATGCTTTACTAATTCAGAAAAAAAAGATATGCATACACATAAATGCCACAAGCTAATAAGTGGTAGAAGATTAACTGTTTCTATGGCTTTAAATGCATATAAATCTAAAGAAGCAATAGTATATATAGAAAAAGTTCATGCAATGCCTCACGATGGTAGAAGTTCTTTATTTAAATTTGGAGTAAACTATGGAGCATGGTTAGGAATACTTAATTCAGTAAAAGGAATAAACAAAATAATAGAAGTATCACCACAAAAATGGATGAAATTTTGGCAAGATAAACTTGAATTTAAATTACCTAAAATAAAAAAAGAGAGAAAAAACAAACTAAAAGAAATAGCATCAGTTTACACAAAAAAACCAGCAACGTTGTGGAACGCTGATGCAGTATTAATAACAATGTACGGAATGTACACAGAAATGGAGAGAGATAATGAGTGAACAACAAAAGTTAACTGAAGTTTATGCTAATTCATTAATAATGGTTGCAGAAACAATAAAGAAAAATAACGAATTAGGAAAAGAAAATGTTGTTTTAAAATTAGTAAAACAAATGAATAGTGCAAGTAAAAATATGATTAAAATGTTAGAGTTTGACCAAGAAATAATGGCTTAGGCCTCCTGTGAAAAGAAAGTTGGGCGGATTAAGCGAGTAAAGTTCGCCCTTCTTTCGCTAATAAAGATAATGAGTCGTCTATACCAGATTGATTTTGTTGTTTCATTAATTTTTTTCTTCTTTTCTCTTCTTTTCTTTTCTTTCTAACTCTTTTTCTAGCTTCGGAAGTAGGGTATAAAGCTAATTCTTGTTGCAATGCAAATCCTACTTTACCACCTGCTATAGCTGGATAGTGTCTTTCATAAGCTCTAGCTGCAAAAGTATTTAATATTCTTAATTTAGAACCTAATTCAGTAGATGTAGATGGGTCATGTTCTTCCATACCAGCGATTAATGTTAGTATAGATTCATCATCTAAGTCTATCAAGTCTAACATAACTCCTATGTCTATTGCATCACTTATTAATGGGCCACCGACAGTTCCTAATAATGGGCCTTTACCATAAAAAGCAGTTGCTATCTCATCATCGTCACCTGTAAAATAAGTAAACCATTGTTTCATTCTTTCAACAGTATCATGCTCAACTATATTACCAACATTTACTCCAAAAGCCATAGATACTAAAGTAGGAGCTAAGAAATAAGCCATACCCATTCTATATGCTTTTTCCAATCCATGAGCGTTTGATTTTCCCGTACCGGGTACAAAAAACTTTAATGATTCTAAAAGATTACCAGTTGCGACATCATGTTTAGCTTCTCTAAGTATTTGCATATTTCTTTCAAAAAATTCAAAACTATAATGTTGAAATTGCAACATAAATCTACCTAAGTTACTTCTAGCAGCTCTTGATTTAGCATAATCAGCATAATCAAAATGATTCATAACAACCATATTTATTGCATAATTTTTTGATTGATTTCTAATAGTGTTTTGAAATTCTGCTTCAGTTAAAACACTTCTACCTTCATCAATTCTTTTTTGATATTTACCAGATTCAATTCTTTGCTTTTCCATAGACCTTCTTACTTCAGCTGTGTTTAACCAACTGTGCATTTGAGAAAAACCTATCTTAAAAGTATGTTTTCTGTTTGCATTTTCAGCAGCTCTATGCATAAAAGAACTTTTACCAGCAACTGTTTGAACACTATCGGCAAATGATTCAAATCTTGTTTTTTTAATAACTTCATATTTACCAGTAGAGTCATTCCATTCTCTTTGTTTAAACATAGAAGCTGGAGCATCAAGTCCACTTTGCATAAATTCTGGAGAAGCTTCTTCAAATAATAAACCAGACTCTCTTAATGCTTTTTCAATGTAATATTCAGAATCTCCTTGCTCAAAAGGCATTTTTTCTAAATATTTATTTGATTTATTTATTTGAACAGGGCCCCAATGAACATGGTCTAATAATCTTTGCGTAAAGTTTCTTGCAGCGCCTCGTGGATTGAATCCAAGTTTAGATATAAATTCAAAACCAAGCAACGTCTTCATCATTGCTCTAGTATTTCTACTTACTTCCACACTTCCATTGGCAGCCATATGCATACTTTCTATAAAACTAACTAATGAATCTGAATATCCTCTAGCATCACCTTTTGATTTATATATTTTTTCAACATTAACTAAAGATTCTACAATATGCCCATCCATAAATGATGAAAAATTAAATCTATTAACATCTGATATATAATTAGATATAGAATTAACAAAATTTCTACTATAATCATAGTCTTCCGCTCTTCCAACAGTATGACCATCTACATAACTATTAATTTCTTCAAGAACTTGTTCAATATTTTTCTTACCTTTTTTTGAATAGTTTGTAGTGTTTTGCAAGTTTTCAAAATGAGGCATTAGCCCATCCATTAAAGAAGCGTTTAAATCTCTTGTGTAATGAGGGAAATACCCTTGTTCGTATTTAGGCATAAGCTTATCTTCAAGTTTTTTCATTGTTGCTTTTATCATAGAAGAAGAACGCCCGTCTTTTTCTAATTTCATTCTTCTTGTGTCTAAAACTTTTCTTACACCAGCTCTTAATGTTGAATATAATCCATCCATTAAATTCATATATGATGTCATTGCATTATACATATTATCTGGAATATCAGAACCGTCTGGCATTTTTAATTTTGCTAAATCTTGTTTAGATAATCTTAATATTTTTCCTTTATTTATTTCATCTCTTTTTGACTGACTAAGTGAAAAGTATTTATCTTGCAACAACTTAGGTATTCCATATTCCCAAACAGTTTTACCATCTTGTTCTCTTGATTTACCTTCTAATAATCCAAGCATATCATCGTAAACTTTTAAATGAGAACTGGCAATTAAACTATCCATTTCATTTTTAATTTTAAGAACTCTATCTTTTGCAGTTGTATCTCCATTTGAAAAATCATTTAATGCTTCTCTATAACTTAAATCTAAAGCATCTATTTCTTTTTGAGCTTGTTTTAATGGAAGACCAGTACGGGATTTAGTATTTAATTTTGATTGAGTTCCTAATGATTGTAATAAATCTTTAAATAATGTTTTATCTCTTAATTCATTTGCTCTGAATGTAAATCCAGAATTTTGCATTTTTCTTAAAAGGTCTCCAACTACAGGGTCTTTCTTTGCAAAACCAGTTCCAGTTCTAAAAAATAATTCAGCAAAATTAGACTCTACAGTTCCCCTTCTTATGTTGTTAGTCAAATCTCTTAATCTTGCCTTAAAAGAACCAACTTGACCTGCTGATAATTCTGGATTATGCTTTAACCAATCTATGCTAATTCCATTAAATTCAGACTCTATTACTTTAAAAGCAGCTGTGTAAGCATCGCTAAAATATCTTTTATTAATATCTTGCTCAGCCCAATCTTTTATTGATTGAGCTAAATCTTTAAAATTTTTATTACTTGGACATGATACAGCCATTAACAATCCTTCAATATTTGTTCAAGTTTACTTCTACCGCTTGTAGTATCATAATTAATTTTGTCTCTATATTCATTCAAATTAGTAAACATTTGTTGTGCTTGTTTCAATCTATTAGGGTTAAGAGTAGCTGTTCTTTCTAACGAAACACCTTTAAAATAATTTTCTCCACCCATTAATGCATAAACTGGATTATTTTTTATATTTGTAACATAGGTATTATTTTGGCCCATTGTATTAGGATTAGATAAAACATCTTGTGCAAGTTGCCTCATTTTTAAATCTATTTTAGACCTTTCAGCTAAATAACTTATTGGGTCTATAGTCCCATTCCCAATCATCTGAGCATTAATATCATGCATACGTTCTAAATAATTAGCAAATTCAGATTGTTGTCCAGATAATTGTGCAATATTGGTATATAAATCTATAAGATTATCATTCATTAAATTAAAACCATTGCTTATTCTATTTCTATCCCTAGACCATTTTAAATGACCAAAACTAGTTAAGTTTCTTTTTACATCTTTATTTAAATCTGGTAGTTTAACTGTTGATAAAAGTAATTTTTTACCATCAATCATTGGAAAGAATCCATTAAAATCGCCTATTTCTTCAGCTATTAAATTTTTCATATCAAATTTACGATTAAAAAATCTTTCAAATTGAGCTTCAATACTTTGCATAGCCATTAAAGAACTTTGTATTATTTGTTGTTGAGGGCTTTGATGTGTTTGTTCAGACCATAACTTTGTAAGAAATTGAAGTCCACGTTTATATGTTTTAGATTTTTGATATGGAATAGAAACAATCCTATTATCTTCCGTAACTCCAATATCATATTTTCTTTGAGTTGGATTCATAAATTCATATATAAAAGCTTGTCCATGTTTTTGATAAGCTTCTCTTAAATATTGAGTTTCAATATCATAGAACGTACTTAAATCTGGAATGTTTTTTAAAAAATCTTGCATTTCTGTACTTAAAACTTGTTGTTCATTATATCTAAGCACATCTCCAAGAGTTGTTCTGTTACTATAAAATAACTTTCTAAGAGCTTTTAATTCTTTTAAATCTTCATATCCTTGCGGTTTCATTTTTCCACGATTAGGTAACATCCCTTGAATATTATCAATAGTTGCATATTGTATAGCACCTTCTCTTAAATCATTATTATTAACAGCAACGTATCTAAACTTTTGCAAGTCTTTGGCAGACTTTGATTTCCAATATGAATCTGGTATTAATTCTTTTGATAATTCACTTTCTAATTGTTTAATGACTTTGTTTAATTTTGCTTGTGAAGATTTTCTAATATTAAAAGGAACTTTATAATTGTTTCCTATTTGAG
>CENP01038575.1_pt1 | contig 13805 bp, 13 predicted proteins | sample 361281 | NCBI WGS metagenome assembly CENP01 (sample SAMEA2591122, study PRJEB7988) | marine metagenome | biome: marine biome (ENVO:00000447); feature: deep chlorophyll maximum layer (ENVO:xxxxxxxx); material: saline water (ENVO:00002010), including plankton (ENVO:xxxxxxxx) | depth 70 m
AATGGTGGTGCAACTTTATTTTTAACTACTTTCACTCTTGTAGAGTTGCCGATAATTTCATCTTTATCTTTGATTGCACCTATTCTTCTAATATCCATTCTCACAGATGAATAGAATTTAAGTGCATTTCCACCTGAAGTAGTTTCTGGACTTCCAAACATAACTCCAATTTTCATTCTAATTTGATTGATAAAAATCATCATTGTATTTGTATTTGAAATTGAACTTGTTAATTTTCTTAACGCTTGACTCATCAACCTTGATTGAAGACCAACATGATGATCTCCCATCTCACCTTCAATTTCAGCTTTTGGTGTTAAAGCTGCAACAGAGTCAATTACAATTACTGAAATAGAGCCTGATTTTACTAGTGTATCAGCTATTTCCAAAGCTTGCTCTCCTGCATCTGGTTGAGAAATTAAAAGTTCTTCAGTATTTACACCTAGTTTTTTAGCATAAACTGGATCTAATGCATGCTCAGCATCAACAAATGCACAAATTCCACCTGCCTTTTGAGCTTCTGCAACAACCTGTAATGCTAATGTTGTTTTTCCTGAAGACTCTGGTCCATAAACCTCTACAATTCTTCCTTTTGGTAAGCCACCTATTCCCAGCGCTAAATCTAAACTTAAGGAACCCGTTGATATTGACTCAATATCCATTGCTCTTCTTTGACCAAGTTTCATTACTGAACCTTTTCCAAAATTATCTATAATTTGGCTAATTGCTGCTTCTAAAGCCTTATTCTTTTCTTTAGTATCTGCTTCTTGTTCTTTTGTAGTTTTAACTACTTTTAAGTTATTTTTAGTCATTTTTTACCTTTTTTTTATAATAATTAGTGTTCGAATCATGTGGTTAAATGTACACATTTTGTTCTCATTATCAATAGTTAAAATTTTTATTAAAAAACCCTTTAATTACTGAATTTTTAGATAATCATTTTTTAAAAGGCCAATTGATTGCAATAATTTAAACTGTGAAAGAAGGTAGTTTCTCTCAGATTCGGCTAGACTTATTTTGGAAGTTAACAGTATAGAGTTGGATTGTATTACATCTAAAGTGGATCTCCCAAGTCCAGATTCATATTCAATAGTTATTCCTTCATTGGCAATTTCAGCAGCTTTGACTTGTAATTTAACAGAATTCAGTAAACTTTTTGATGATTGTAAGTTAGACCATGCACTTGCAACGCTAGAATCATTTGTTTTAATAGCATTTTCAAATAGCAATTTTTTTCTATTTTTTGAATTTTTACTTTTTTTAAGTGAAGCAGTATTTTTTCCTCCTTGAAAAATTGGCCACGAAATAGTTGCAGTAGCTGTTTCTTTATCCCTTTCATCATATGTAGAACTCAAATCATTTGTTTTAGTAGAATTAAAAGATAGAGTGGCAGAAGGTGAAAGGTCTGATCTTGCTATAATAACATCTTTTTCAGACTGCTCATAATCTAATTTGGCAATAATTAAATTAGGATTATTCTTTTTTGATATTTCAATTGCTTCTTTTAGGCTGCTTGGGATTTGAAAAAAAAGATCTGACTTTTTGTTTAAATTATTTTCATCAGAAATTGGACCTATTATTTTTTCATAAACTAATTTTGCAGTTACTGTTTCATTTTTTGCTTGAATAAACTTTGCCTGTGCTCCTGCAAGAGAAGACTCAGATTGTGCTAAATCAGCCAAGGTAATTTGACCTCTCTCTAACCTTGCCTGATCTGTTTCAACTTGTCTTTCTAATAAATTTACATTTCTTTGATTAATTTTAAGTTTCTCTTTAGAAAAGATTAATCCTGAATATGCTTCAATTGCTTTAAATAAAATTTCTTGTTCTGTTTTTAAAAATTTCGCATCTGCTAAATTTAATCCTATTTTACTTTTTTGCATACTTGCTATACCAGCAAAGCCTTGAAATAATTTTTGCTCAATATCAATTGATCGGGTTTTTGGATTTACATCAGTTATTGATGCATTAGCTCCAGATCTGTTTGTTAGTTTTTCAGTTTTTTCCTCACTCTTAGAACCCGAAAGGGTAATTGATGGTAAAAATTCACTTTTAGATATATTTAAATCTTCTTTAGAAATTTCAATATTTTCTCTTTCTGCGTTTAATTCTGGGTTATTATTATAAGCTTGTAATAATGCTTCCGACAAAGTAACTGCAGAAACTTTTTGATTAATCAAAACTAAAAATAATAAAATTGTAAATATTTTTTTCATTATTTTTTAAATTTTATTGTTTGAATTTGATGATTATTATTTAAATTCATAATTACAGAAGAACTTTTTATAGCATCTTTAAACATTTGTTGAGTAATTCTTTGATATGTTTGCATAAAATTTATTACATCCCCAGTACTCATAATTTTCAAATTCTTCTTATTTTTTGTTTGTAACCAAAGTTTTCTCTCTTGTTTAAGCCTCCAATTTCTTAATATATTAAAATTTTTGGCTTTTAAATAAAGCAATCCATCTAACTGTTTAAATAACGTATTATATTTTGTTTTCAATTGAGTATTAACATGAGATCTCCATTTAATTCCTTGGTCATAAATTTTTTCAAGTGAATTGATCGGTTTTTTTAGTTGTTTGTTAGTTTGGGCCTTAGCTCCTACACACCAACCTTCAAAAATTACAACATCAGGTTTTGATTTAAGTTTATACCACAATCTCCTTTCATAACGATCATCTAAAGCTTTATTAAACTTCGGAGCTTGCAAACTTTTAAATCTCTTTAACTTAACTTTTTTAAAGAATTTTAAAATTAAATCTATATCGTGAGTTCCAGGAACTCCCCTAGTCATTAAAAGAGGATGTTTCTTTATAGACAATATTCTTCTATCTCTTCTTGTCTTATAAAAATCATCTATTGAAATTTTAAAAACATTTAGTTTAAAATACTTTTTTAAAATCAATGTTAAGATTGATGAGATTGTAGTTTTTCCCGAACCTTGTCCACCAGCTAAACCAATTATTAATGGTTTTTTTTTATTAGTCCTTTTAGAAATCCAAAAACTTACAGGAATTAAAAAAGATTTTATCATCTTTTCTTTGTTCTTAAATTTATCTTTTTTTGTTTCTTGAGATAAAATAAATTTTAAACAATCTTTTTTTACTTTAACGAAACAATCATTTATATTTTTCATAAAAAATTATTTTTTATCAAGAGGATGATTTTGACCATCATTTACTACAACATCTTTTAGGTCGAAAGTATTTATTTCGTCTATACATCCCAGGTTAAATCCTGTCATGGCGGGATTTACCCTAGGGTTATGATGTGTATAAATTCCACAAATAGAACAAAAATAGTGTTTAGCGATTTTTGAATGAAACTGATAAAGTTTTAACTTTTCTTCTCCTTTAATTATTTTAAAATCTTCATTTTTGACGATAGACATTATTGTACCTTTTCTTTTACAAATAGAACAATTACATCTTAAAAATTTTTGTAAATCTCCTACTAAATTTATTTCAGCCTCAATTTCTCCGCAATGACATTTTAATTTTTTCATTTTATTTTTTATCCTTTATATGGTTTTGACCATCTTTCACAAAGGTCTTTAATTTAAATAATTCATTTGGTTCTATTTCGTCAATACACCCTACATTGATACCAAAAGTATTTGGGTCACTTCTTCTTAAGTTATGAGTATGAGTTCCGCATTCTGAACAAAAATGATGCTTAGCCACTTTGGTATTAAATTGATAAGTCTTAATTTTATTTTCCCCTTTAATAATCTGCAAATCCTCTTTATTAATTGTTGTAACCATTGCCCCTTTTCTTTTACACATCGAACAATTACATCTCATTAATTCATCTATAGCTTTTTTTAGATTAACTTGAATTTCTACTTCTCCACAGTGACATGTTAATTTTTTCATCTGGTTTTTTAAACTATCCTTGGTTGAAGTTATCCACAAGGATACAAAATGTAGTTTTGATGTTCACGTTTTGATTCACTTTTGATTCTTTACAGACTCAAAATACAACCCATTGACTGTATTGTATAATTGTAATAATAATAGGAACAAAACAAGAACATATTTCACATGAAACTAACTATACCATTTTATCTACATAAAGCAGGTGCTGGCTTTCCATCTCCTGCAACAGATTATATAGAAGAAGATGTAGATCTAAATATTCATCTAATCAAAAATGTTCCAGCAACTTTTATTATAAGAGTTCAAGGAAAATCGATGACTGATGTTGGTATTTATGATGGCGACTTATTAGTTGTGGATAGAAGTTTGAAGCCTAAAAATTTTTCAACAGTTATTGCAAATGTTCATGATGAATTAGTTGTTAAAAACTTTGTTAAATCTACAGAAGGTCAATTTTTAACATCAGGTTCAAAAAATATTGAAGACAAAATAATTATTAATGATGAATCTGAAGTATTCATATGGGGAGTCGTGACTTATGTCATCCATTCGACGTACTAAAAAAATAGCTCTGGTAGATTGCAACTCTTTTTATGTTTCTTGTGAAAGATTATTCAATCCTAAAATTAGAAATAAACCTGTGGTTGTTTTATCTAATAATGATGGCTGCATAATTTCAAGATCAACCCAAGCAAAAGCTCTTGGTATCAAGATGGGAGAACCTTATTTTAAAGCTAAGGATATAATGCTTAAAAATAAAGTTTATGTTTTTTCTTCAAACTATTCTTTGTATGGGGATTTATCTAGAAGAGTAATGAGAACTTTAAAAAGATTTAACCCTGAATTAGAAATATATTCTATTGATGAAGCTTTTTTAGATTTAAGTAACTATCCTGATGATGAAATTGAAGATGTTGGAAAAGAAATTAGAAGTATTGTTTTACAATGGACAGGGATACCTACAAGCATTGGTATTGCAAAAACAAAAACTCTAAGCAAGATTGCAAATCATATAGCAAAGAAAAAAAAATCTGGTGTAACAAACTTAATAGGAATTGAAAATATAGACTCTTTATTAGAAAAAATAGATATCAATGATGTATGGGGAGTTGGTAAACAACTTACTAAATTTTATCATCAAAATAGAATTTATAATGCCAAACAATTAAAGAACATGTCTAATACTTGGATTAAAAAAAATTCTAATGTTTTAAGTTCTCGAACTGCACTAGAACTTAGAGGTATTTCTTGTATTCCTTTAGACATAAAGGGTTCAAAAAGAAAAAGTTGTGTAGTATCAAGATCATTTGGTAAAAGAGTTGAAAAATTTCAAGAGTTGCAAGAAGCTGTAGCAAATTATTGTTTAAATGCTTCAGAAAAAATTAGATCAGAATCTTTAATTGCAAAATCAATAACTGTTTCTGTAAGAACAAGTCCTTTTCAAAATAAAGGAGTTTATTACTCAAATACTAAAACTATAGATTTTCCAATTGCTACTAATAATAGTATTGAAATAGTTAAAACTGCTTTGATTGCATTAAATGAAATTTTTATAAATGGATATAGATATCAAAAGGCAGGTATAACATTAACAGGATTAACTAATTCAGATGATAATAAGAGTCTATTCTCATCTGAAAAAGATGAAAAAATTAAAGGCTTAATGAAATCTATTGATAGTACAAATTATAGGTATGGCCGATCAACACTAAGTTTGGCAAGTGCTGGGGTTAATAAAAAGTGGAATATGAGGAGAGATCACTCATCAAAAATAGATACTGCTGACTTTCATTCACTGCCAGTAATAAAAGCTATTTAATTTTATCCACACTTTCAATATTTTCCAAAGATCTCTTAAATTCTGACATATTTTCTCTTCTAGACAACACTATAACTGAAAGCATCATAGCAATGACTCCAATAACTGGTATTAATGTAACAACAGATATTTTTCCTATCATTAAAAATAAGTAGATAATTAAGAATAATATAGATCTAATTATTAAAGTTGTTTTAAAAACTGCAATAATTGAAAGAGAGTGTTTTAATAAATTAACAAAGCTCATTTTTGAGGGGCCAAAATATCTAGTTCCTCTTACTGATGGAATAGAGGCTTTATTTGTTGATATTTTTGCTAATGAACCTGAAAAACTACTCCATGTAGCAGACTCATTGACCAGAGCATTAACAGCAAACTTAGGAAGACTTGAGAAATTGCCAAATTTAATATTTTGTCCCGCAAATACAAATGTTAAGTATTTATGCATCAAATAACAAAACTGAAAAATAAAACCCTCAGATCTTTTTATTCTATTAGCTGTGATTACTTTGTTAGGAAAGTCTTTTATCTTTTTTATTAATAAATTTAATTCTTCTGGTCTATCTTCTCCATCAGCATCCATAGGAATAACATAGTCGAAATCCTCTTTTTCATTAATATATTTTAAACCTGCAGCATTACATCTTGCATGACCCCTGTTTTCTTTCATATTAATTACCTTAACAAAGCCAATATTATTTAATTTTAAATCTATATTTGGAATTTTTTGGGTAGATGCATCATTAATTATCAAAATAGATATATAATGATTTAAATTAGAAATTTGAACATCAATATTTTCTAAAAGTTTAAATACTGATTGCCAGTCGTTATAAACTGGAATTAAAATTTTTATTTTACTCATCTGCTACCTATACAAATATTATCAATGCATGTAAATTTTGATAATGAATCAAGCTTATCTTTTGTAACAAAACCTTCCCAAACTGGCCTAGATTTTAAATGGTAAGATAAATTTCCAGCATGCCATTCATCTCCCAAAACAACTTCTATTTGATCATCATGATCTTGACTCCAAGCATATTGAGTTTTTTTTGCAATTTCTTTTCCTGGATAGTCAGTTCTTTTATCCACTTGAGTTAAAGATACAACAGAATAAATAATGGGTGACAATAAAAAAAAGAAAATAAAGGTAAGGTAAAATTTTCTCAATTTCTTTAAATTAATATTTCTTTGAAATAAATAAATAAAAAAAACACCAAAACTTAAATAAAAAGGTGTTAACCACATCGTCTTTATTCTTGATCCTGTTAAAAATGATGTTATTGCGAGCAAGATTAAAGGTAATAAATTTATAAAAATTAAAAATAAAAATTTTTGATCTTTAAAATTTAATTTTAGTTTGTATCTATTTACAAGAACTAACATCATTATCCAAAAAGGAATTAATATTCCGAATTGCTTTAATAGAAAAGAAACTGGGTAAATAATATGGTCAATCAAATTTTTATCTGTCAATCCTGCTCTATCTAAAGCATATGTAATAGTAACATAATTATTCTCTACCAGCCAAATTAAATGCGGCATGATCATTAGTAAAAAAATTCCTATGGAAATTAGAAATTTAAGATCAAATTTTTTTTTGTTATAGATTGTGTAAATTTGAAAAATTATAATACTTAATATTAAATATAAAAATAAGTAATGAGATAAAAAACCAAATGAAGCAAAAAAACCAAGCATTATCCAATCTTTCAATTGATTACTAAAAATTGCTTTATATGAAAAATAAATTGTTAAAGTCCAAAATGGTAATTCTGATATATAAACATTGTACTCGGGTGTTGTATAATTATAAAAATAAATACCCTCTAATATCAATACTGAAATAAAGCTTAGAATTTTGTCTTTATAAATTTCTTGTGAAAATTTAAAAATAATAAAAAAAGATATTATTAAAAAAATTTGACTTAAAAAATAATAAGCCCAATCTTGTGAACCAAAAATTTGATAAAAAACTTCTGCAAAAAAGGCACTTGCAGGCGGATGCTTATTAAATCCCCAATCTAAATTACTACCCCACGCTAAAGCTTCAATTGTATCAAGAGGTAAATTATTATTTGTTATTGTTGGAACTAGAGTCCAGATAATTAAATGAGTTACTATAAAAATATAAAATAAATTATCTATATTTTTTTTATTAAGTTGCATTTATTGTTTTTTATATGAATTAAGCTTGCTTGACACGCATTAATTGCTGAATATACTCCTGCAATTCAATTTTAAAAAAATGCCAAAAATCTCAAAATCATCAAGCAAAAAAACAGTTTCCCCTAAAAAAAAACCTGCGTTAATTGATAAAAAATTAAAAAATCCAACTAAAAAAATTTCTAGAACTTATATCCCAAAAGAAACTGAAAAATATATGTGTGAAAAACACAAAATATTTTTTAAATCAAAACTACAAGAGTGGAAAAAAGAAATTGTAAAAGCTAATAACGAAGCTCTTTATAATGGCTCAATGGATGATAATAGTGTTTCAGCAGATATTGTTGATCAAGCAAGTTCATATACTGATAAAACGGTAGAAATGAAAGCTATAAACAGACAGATTAAATTAATTTCTAAAATAGACCAAGCTTTACAACGAATAAAAGATGGTACTTATGGATTTTGTGCAGAAACAGCTGAACCTATAGGATTAAAAAGATTAATAGCAAGACCTGTTGCTGAACTTTGCATTTCCGCTCAGGAAAAACATGAAAAAGAAGAAAAAGTGTATGCAGATGATTAAGGTTTAGGAATACGTTCACCTTTTTTCATAAAATCATAACCTTTTATAACTTTATCTCTTTTAGCTATATTCATATACCACCTTGTTAAGTTTTTATAATTTTTTAAACCTATATCATGCCACTCATGTCTTGCTATCCAGGGCCAAGTAGCTATATCTGCTATACTATATTTTGTTCCTGCAAGAAATTCTGAAGTCTTCAATCTATTATCTAATACTTGATAAAGTTTTTTTGTTATTTCAAAGTACCTTTCTTCTCCAAATTTACTTTTGCCAGGATTATAATGATGAAATTGATGATGTTGACCTATCATGGGACCTATAAGACCCATTTGAGCCATAAGCCATTGATTTATTTTAAGTCTATCACTATTGTCATAAAATTTACCAACCTTTTCTGCTAAATAAATCAAAATAGCTCCAGACTCAAAAATAGTTTCTTTATTATTATCGTGATCTATTATCACTGGAATTTTACTAAAAGGACTAATATTTATAAATTCTGTTTTAAATTGTTCTTTTTTATCTAAATCTACTTTTGTAACTTTGTAATTAAGACCAATTTCTTCAAGCATGATAGCAATTTTTTTACCATTTGGAGTATCAGAACTAAATAACTCTATCACTCTTTAACACCTAGTCTCTCTTTTACCGTTTTAGATGTAGTGGTGAATTCAAATCTATATTTTTCATTTGGTTTTGCGTATTTAAAACATCCCCTTGCAGCTAGAGCACCCTCATGAAAACCAGATAGAATTAGTTTTAGTTTTCCTGGATATGAACATATATCTCCAATGGCAAAAATTCCCTTTTTGTTAGTTTCAAAATTTTCAGTATTCACTGGTATAGTTTTTTTATTCAAATTCAAACCCCACTCGGCTATTGGTCCTAGTTGCATTATTAATCCAAAAAAACCCATAACATAGTCAGTTTTAATTTCTTTAGTACTTTCATCGTCACATTTTATAGTAATACTATCAATTTTTTTATCTCCTTTGACTGCATCTAGTTGATATTTAGTATATATTTCTATTTTACCTAAATCTTTTAGTTGTTTAACTTTATCAATACTTGCCTGCATACCTCTAAAATCATCCCTTCTATGCACTAAAATTACTTTAGAACTATCTGATAGTTCGATTGCCCAATCTAAAGCTGAATCACCTCCACCAAAAATAGTAACAGTTTTATTTTTAAAAATTGTTTTATCTTTAATGGAATAAAAAGCTTGTTTGCCCTCAAATTTTTGAATGTCTTTTATTGGAAATTTTCTTGGTTCAAAAGAACCAACACCACCTGCTATAATTATGCTTGAAACCTCAAATTTAGTTCCCTTGTTAGTTTTAACAAACCATTTTTTTTTATCTTTTTTAATTTCTTCTACTCTTTCATTTAAGTGAAAATTTATATTAAAATTTTTTATTTGTTTAATTAGATTGTTAGTTAATTCTTCACCGGTGCACTCAGGTATACCTGGAATATCATAAATTGGTTTATCAGGATAAAGTTCAATACATTGACCTCCAATTTTGTCTAGATTATCTACAACTTCACACTCTACTCCTATTATTCTTAATTGATGAACACAAAATAAACCAACTGGTCCTGCTCCTATTATTAAAGTATCTGTTTTAATCATTTAAATTTGCTTTGTTGGTATATTAACAACCAATCCGTCTAATTCATCTGAAACTATTAATTGGCAACTTAATCTACTTAATTTATTCGGCATGTATGCCATATCTAACATATCTTCTTCTCCGTCTTCTTTTTTTGGAAGTTTATTAAACCACTCTTCTTTGACATAAACGTGGCAAGTAGCACAAGCCATTCCACCTCCACAATCAGCATCAATGCCTGGAATATTATTTTGTACTGCCCCTTCCATAACACTTAAGCCATTATCAACATCTACAGTGTGTGTTTTTTGATTGCTTTCTATATAAGTAATTTTTGTCATAATTCATTTATAAAACTAAAAAAAAAATAGGGCAAGCATGTGTACATGCTCGCCCTATTTAAATTACTTTTGTATTACTTACTTCGTGATCCGCTAGAACTCATTGCAGCAGCCCAGATAACTAGACCAAATGCAATTTTGTTTAAGAAGTCAGCTAAGTTGTAAATCACGTTTAGTGAATTTGCATCTACACCACCAGTTAAGTAACCAAATACATAACCTAATGGATAAATTGCCCAACCTACAGTAACTATCATTCTTAATGCACCAAAAGCAGTAACAAGTGCTTTGTTTCCACTTTTAGCAGCTGCTTTTCCAGCTTCACCTGAGAAGATTTCATATAATACATAAATCCATCCAGCCATACCAATGATAAAGCCTAGCATTTCATTTATGTAACCTGCTTCTCCTAGGTATCCACCTATAAGCATCACTAATGATCCAATTAGCAGTCTCCAGAAAATTCCTGAAGGCATTTTCTTAACTGCAGCTAAAATTAGATAAAACTCTACCATTTGTAATGGTACAGTAATTAACCAATCTATATATCTATATACTGTTGGTGAATCACCAGTAGTTACCCATACTTCTCTCATGTACATGTAGTGTATGAATGCAATACCAGTAATAAGACCAGCAACTGTAACCGATGTTCTCCAGCCAGCTGCGACACTTCCTCTTTCTAGAAAGAAGAAAGCAGTAGCTGCTAACATTCCCATTGAAATTATCCAGAAAGAAATTCCAACAAAATCATCAGAAGCTAACATAACATCTGCGTTTGCAACACCTGTAACACCTAATAGTGCAACAACTGTAAGCGCAAACAATTTTAGTTTTTTCATAAAAAACTCCCTCTTTAGTTAGTTTTTACTTTAGTTTATATAAACTAGGTTCAAATTAGTTTTGAACCAAAGTTGGTGTTAAATATCAAATATAAATAGTTTATAGAAGACTTATTTACGTCTAATTTGGGTTGATTTTACTCGCTTTTTAAATTTTAATACCATTTTAAACGTAAAAATAACTAAAAAAAGCTAAAAAGAATCAAATTTTATGGGAAAGAAATTTAATGAAATTTACGAAGAATCAATAAAAAATCCCGAAAACTTCTGGAGAGAAATATCGAATGATATTTTTTGGTTTAAAAAACCAACTAAAATTTTAAACAAATCAAATCCACCTTTTTATAAGTGGTTTGAAGATGGGGTAACTAACACTTGTTATAATGCACTAGATATTCATATTGATCAGGGTAAAGGAGAAAAGCTTGCTCTTATCTATGATAGTCCTATCACAGGAAATAAACAAAAGTTTTCATACATAGAGTTAAAGAAAAAAGTTTCTATATTTGCAGGAGCTTTAACAAATCAAGGTATTAAAAAAGGCGATCGAGTAATAATATATATGCCAATGATACCAGAGGCAGTGATTGCAATGCTGGCATGTGGAAGAATTGGAGCAATTCACTCAGTAGTTTTTGGTGGATTTGCTTCAAATGAATTAGCTAGTAGAATTGATGATAGTAAAGCAAAACTTTTAGTGACTGCTTCATGTGGGTTTGAGCCTGGAAGAACTATTCAGTATAAACCATTGGTTGATGAAGCTATAAAAATGGCCTCACATAAAATTAATAAACTTATTCTTTTTCAAAGATCCGGCCATGAAGCTAAACTAAATGCTCCTAAAGAAATTAGTTGGGATGAGGCTATTTCAAATGCAACTGAAGTAGATTGTGTAGAAATGAATTCTAATGAATTTGCATACATTTTATATACATCCGGCACTACGGGTATACCAAAAGGAATTGTAAGAGACATTGGGGGTCATATAGTAGCTCTTAAATGGACAATGAAAAATATTTACAACATAAATGCTGATGATGTCTGGTGGTCAGCAAGTGATATTGGTTGGATTGTTGGTCATTCTTACATTGTATATGCACCTTTATTTAAAGGATGTACAACTGTCTTGTTCGAGGGAAAACCAGTAGGCACACCTGACGCTGGAGCTTTTTGGAAAATAATTTCAGATTATAAAGTTAAATCTTTGTTTACTGCACCTACAGCTTTTAGAGCTATTAAAAAAGAAGACCCAGAAGGTAAGTTTTTTTCTAAATATAATTTAAGTAAATTTGAGTCATTGTTCTTAGCAGGAGAGAGAGCTGACCCAGATACAATCAAATGGGCAGAAAATTTATTAAAAGTCCCAGTTATAGATCATTGGTGGCAAACAGAAACCAGTTGGGCTATTAGTTCAAATTGTACAGGAATTGAAATGATGGAAACAAAATATGGATCAGCTTGTAAAGCAGTTCCTGGTTATGATATTCAAATTATAAAACCTGATCAAACTTTAGCAAAACCAAATGAGATGGGAGACATAGTAGTTAAACTTCCGCTACCTCCAGGAACTTTTCCAACATTATGGAATGCAGACAAAAGATATAAAGAAAATTACATGACTAACTACAAGGGTTATTACGAAACTTATGATGCAGGTCATATTGATGATGATGGTTATGTTTGGATTATGTCTAGAACTGACGATATTATAAATGTTGCAGGGCATAGATTATCAACAGGTGCTATTGAAGAAGTTTTGTCTGAACATCAATCAGTTGCTGAATGTGCCGTCTTAGGTATTGCAGATAAGCTAAAAGGTCAATTGCCCATTGGTTTAGTTGTGCTTAAAGCTGGTGTTGAAAAAAACAATGAAACTATTTCAAAAGAATGTGTAAAAATGGTAAGGGATACCATAGGGCCGGTAGCTGCTTTTAAAATAGTTATTGTTATTAAAAGACTTCCCAAAACTAGATCAGGTAAAATATTAAGAGGTACAATAAGAAAAATTGCTGATAAAGAGGAATACAAAATGCCCGCTACTATTGATGATCCTGCTATTTTAACTGAAATTAAAGATGATCTTATAAAAAACAATATATTAAAAGAGTAAAGGTTTACCTTCAGGGTCACCAAAGATTTTTCCATCTTTCATTTTAATTTCTCCATTAATAATTGTTGCAACTGGTGTGCCTTTAAATTCTAATCCATTAAATGGCGACCATCCACATTTGCTTTCAATATTTTTATTTTGAACTAAAATTTTTTTATACATATCTACAATCGTAAAATCAGCATCATAACCTTTTTTAATAAAACCCTTGTTTTTTATTCCAAAAATTTTTACTGGGTTTTCACATACTGAATTTATAAATTGTTCAAGAGTTAATTTTCCATCATTAACATGATTTAACATAACTGGTATAAGAGTTTGAACTCCAGGCATTCCAGATGGGGAATTTGGATAAACTTTTTCTTTATTTATCTTTAAATGAGGAGCGTGATCAGAACCAATTGTATCATTAAAATTATTTTTAACTGCATACCA
>CENP01238878.1_pt1 | contig 13788 bp, 12 predicted proteins | sample 361281 | NCBI WGS metagenome assembly CENP01 (sample SAMEA2591122, study PRJEB7988) | marine metagenome | biome: marine biome (ENVO:00000447); feature: deep chlorophyll maximum layer (ENVO:xxxxxxxx); material: saline water (ENVO:00002010), including plankton (ENVO:xxxxxxxx) | depth 70 m
AGTTTCTTTTTCTACCGCATCATTGTTCACATTACCACTTTTTAACAACAAAGCTTTTTCTTTTATCATTTTATTGTAAAAGTTCAAACCAACATTAGAAAGATGACCACTCTGCTCTGTTCCAAAAAGGTTGCCACCCCCACGCATTTCAAAATCTCTTAGTGCTATATTGTAGCCAGAACCCAAAACAGAATTATATTGAAGCGTTCTCAACCGCTCATAAGCCTCTTGTGATAAATCAACATTTGGTGTTAATAAATAACAATACGCCTGAACAGGGGATCTACCAACACGACCCCTCATTTGGTAAAGTTGAGACAAACCATACTTGTGTGAATCATATATAAAAATTGTGTTGACGTTAGGAAGGTCAACACCAGCCTCAATAATGGTTGTACATACCAACAAATCAATTTGTCCTAAAAACATCTCATTCATTATTTTTTCTAAATCTGTTGGCTTCATTTGTCCATGAGCATGTTTAATCGAAAGGTTTGGTAGTAATTTTTTAAGTTTTAACACCATACCCTCAATTTTTTTAACATTGTTAAAAACAAAAAAAGATTGCCCACCCCTTTCTTTTTCATAAAGAGCGGCATGTTTTAGTGTTGAGCTGTCAAATGGAAGTTGGTTTGTGATTACGGAAAGACGACCAACAGGAGGTGTTTTAATTGTGGTTATATCTCTTATACCCAAAAGAGCAAACTGCATTGTTCTTGGTATTGGTGTGGCGCTCATACTAAGAACATCAACATTGTTTGAAAAAATACGAAGCTTCTCTTTGTGGTTTGCACCAAACCTATGCTCCTCATCAATAATTATTAACCCTAGCTTTGGTATTTTTACATCTTTTGATAAAACCCTGTGTGTTCCAACAACAACATCGGTTTTACCAGAATTAATTTCAGCAATATGTTCAGAAACAAGTTTTTTAGAAACAAACCTTGAGAGTTGACATAAATTAAAACCAAAACCAGACAACCTTTCTTTGAAAGACTCAAACAGTTGATTGCTTAAAATTGTTGTTGGGGCTAAAACAACAACTTGTTTGTTTGTGTTTAGAGCTTTTAAAGCAGATCGTATTGCAACCTCGGTTTTTCCAAAACCAACATCACCACACAAAAGACGATCCATCGGAAGTTTATTTTCCATATCCCTTTTAATTTCTTGATAAGCAATAAGCTGGTCTTTTGTTTCGGTATATTTAAAAGATTCTTTTAACTCATCATATAATTCACCATCTTTTTCAAAAGCAACTCCACTTTCGTTTGTTCTTTTTCCATACATTTCAACAAACGAATCAACAATTTCTCCAGCAGATTTTCTTGCTTTAAACTTTTCTCTTTCCCACGAGGTTTTTCTAAGGTCGGTAATGTTTTTTTCATTTCTATTTCCAATATATATATCTAAAAAATGTAAATTTTCTAACGGCACATGAACCTTATCTCCGTGCTTATATTCAAGAGCAACACACTCAACAACAGAAGAACCGTTTTTTACTTTTGACAAACCTTTGTACACACCAACACCCAAATTTTCATGCACAACTAAACTTTTCCACTTAAACGTGTTTGGTGAATTATTAAAAGACTTAATAGATGTTTTATCTTTGTTTTTTATTATTTCTGGAACATCATAAACATCAGATAGTTTTAAAAAAAACAAACCCAGAACACTAGATGAAAAAGATGTTAACAACCGGATGTTTGAACTTATAAAATCAGAAAAATTTTTAGATTTTATTTTGTGTGAAAAATCAGGGTTTAAACAAATTAAAAATTTATTAAAACCCTCAGCCTGTTTTGAATCTACCAAAGACTTTAATAAGGTTGGGTTTTTTTTAAACCCAAAATGATTTACACACTTTAAATCATTGTCAACACCACCAGTTTTACCATATGAGGAAATTGAAAAACAACCATTTAAAGATTTTTTTATTAACAAAGACTTATAAAAGACACTGGAATTTGATTCAAAATTTAAGTTTTCTTCAGAAGGTAGTTGTATTTTAACCAACCCAACATCCAAAACAGCAACCTGCATTTGAGTTTCAACATTAAAAGAACGTGCTGAAAAAATTTCTTCTCCATCAAACTCAACACGAATAGGATGTTTATCACCAAACAGAAAAAAATCAACAACAGAACCACGAATTGAATAAAAACCAGGAGAAAAAACTTTTTCAGACAAATCCATCTTTAAACTTCTCAACAAATCAAGGAGAGAACCCCTTGTTTTTAAAGAAGAAAGAAGAACACTTTTATTTTCTATTTTTGCCCCTAAAAAATTAGCTTTTAAAAAATCAAACGAATCTTCGGAACAAACCATTATCGAATCATTGTTTTTTTTAAAAAAACTTATTGCATGTAAGTCAGAACCAGAAACCAATTCAGAACGGTTGCTTTTGATAAAACTTAAACACTTTTCTTCGTAAAAGTGATTTATATGCTCAAACAAGGAAATTCTCAATGAATGATCATCACAGACAAGCAAGGTGGGAGAAACCCTTTTTCTGGCATATAAAAAAACTAAAAAAGGAAGAAGACCAGCAGATACGTTTTTAAAACCAGAACCCAAACCCCAAACCCCAAAAACCTTTTCCAAGCTGGTTTCAACCAAGGTTAAAACTTGAGAAAAATTCATTTTAGTTTCACGTGAAACAACCATTTATTTTGTAGAAACCAACACAGAGAGAACCGCAACATCAGAAGGAGAAACACCAGAAATCCTAGAAGCTTGTCCCAATGTTTCAGGCTTCACAAAAGAAAGCTTTTCACGAGCTTCGAGCGACAGTGATTTGCAGGAGTTAAAATCAAAATTATTTGGAATTTTAGAATCCTCATTATTTTTCAACCTATCGATGAGTTTGTTTTGACGGTCAATGTACCCTTTGTACTTAATTAAAGTTTCACACTCATCAAGAACATCTTCGCGTTCAGTTTTGGAAAATGATTTAATGTCAAGCTCAACAAGCTTTTTTTCAATTAACAAACCTAAAGAAACAGAGGGTCTTTTTAAAAGATTTTCAAGAGATGTTTTTTGGGTTAACAAAGACTCACCCAAGTTTTGAAGTAAAATATTTGATTTTTCGCAAGAAAGACTTTCCTTTGATTTTTCATTAGAAAAAAAATCAAAAAAACTCCTTTTAGAAACTACAGATTTATACCTTTTTTTATCTATTAAACCTAAATTAAAACCATATTTAGACAAGCGAATGTCGGCATTGGTGTGTCTAATTAATAATCTATATTCAGCACGTGAAGTAAACATTCTATATGGTTCAAACGTGTCTTTTGTAACCAAATCATCAATTAACACCCCTATATAAGACTCATCCCTAGAAAGCACTAAAGGATCTTTTTTGTTAATAAACTGTGAGGCGTTAATACCAGCAATTAATCCCTGGGCTGCTGCTTCTTCATACCCCGATGTTCCGTTTATTTGGCCAGCCATAAACAAGCCGCTTATGTTTTTTGATTCCAAGGATGATTTAAGTTGAGATGGCAGGAAGAAATCATATTCAATTGCATAACCAGGTCTGTAAAATTCAACATTTTCGAGACCTTTTACCGACCTTAAAGCGTTTATTTGAATTGTCTCGGGAAGGCTTGTAGAAAAACCGTTTGTATATATTTGATCAGAATTAATCCATTCGGGTTCCAAAAACAGAAGGTGTGAGTCTTTATCAGAAAATCTAAAAATTTTATCTTCTATTGAGGGACAATATCTAGGGCCTACACCCTTTATTTGACCCGAGAACATTGGTGATTGATTAAGGTTTGAATTAATTATTTCTTTTGTTTTAAGGTTTGTTGTCGCGAAATGGCAAGCAGTATTCGGTGGGTTAAAATTTTTAGAGCTAAAAGAAAATGGGCGTGGTTTTGGGTCACCATAAAACTCATCTAGTTTTGACCAGTCAATAGATCTTTTTACTAATCGAGGAGGTGTTCCTGTCTTTAGTCGACCAGAAACAAATCCAAGACTAATCAAAGATTCTGTCAAACCATCAGAAGACTCTTCACCCATACGACCCGCCTTGATTTGTCTTTCACCAATATGAATTAACCCATTTAAAAAAGTTCCACATGTAATAATTACAGAAGAACATAAAATTTCTCGCTTCTTATCTAAAACCAAACCTTTAACCGAATTGTTCTTAATTAATAACTTTTTTGCTTCTGATTGAATAATTTCTATATTTTTTTGTTTTTTAACATGGTTTTGTATATGTTTTTCATAAATTTTTTTGTCAATTTGAGCTCTGGGCGACCAAACAGCCTTACCTTTTGACCTGTTTAGCATTTTAAATTGGATTCCAGAAATGTCTGCAAAATGCCCCATTATGCCACCTAGCGCATCTATCTCTCTTACAAGGTGACCTTTTGCTAGACCACCAATTGCGGGGTTGCACGACATTCTACCTATAGAGTTTTTGTCCATAGTAATTAATGCAGTTTTAATCCCAAGTTTGCTTGCGGCTACGCTTGCTTCTATTCCAGCATGACCACCCCCAACTATAACTAAATCAAAACTATTTGTCATTTTATTTTTTTGTTTCACGTGAAACTTTACTTCCCTATACAAAATTTTGAAAAAATATTGTTTAAAATATCTTCGGGGGTTGTTAAACCTAGAATATCATCTAGATTGGTTAAACCAAGTCTGAGTTCAGTAGCAATAATGTCTGTTGGGCTATTTTGATCGCATAAACCCAAAGTGTTCGTTAGGCATTTGTTAAGCTTTTCTAATGAATCTTTATGTCTGGGGTTTACTAATAATGTGTTATTGTACGAAGCTTCATCTTCTTTCAAGCAAGAGAGTATTTTTTTGATAAAATCGTTTACTCCTTTACCTGTTAAAGCAGATAGAAATAGGGTTTCTTTATTATTAAACGCATGTTTGGGAAAATCTAATTTGTTAGGAATGTCAATTTTATTAAAAACATGTAAAACTTTTTTGTTTTTAAAAGAATTTTTTAATTGAGCTAAACATTTTTCTTTTGGTTGTGTTGAGTCTATAACGTTTATAATTATATCTGCTTTATCTAGAAATCTTTTAGTAAGAATTATGCCTTTTTTTTCAATGCCAGTAGCTTTTTTTCGAATTCCTGCCGTGTCAACAAAGTTTACCGGAATGCCATCAATTTGAAACCTTACTTCAACAGCGTCTCTTGTCGTGCCTGCTGTGTTTGAAACCAAAGCTCTCTTTTCAGATAATATTGAGTTGAACAAGCTTGATTTTCCAGCATTAGGTTTGCCGGTTATGACTATAGTTGCTCCATCAGAAATTAATTTGCCAGTTTTGTATGTTTTAAGAATGATCTTATTGGTGTTTATTGTTTTGACAACTAGTGATTTAATTTGAGTTAGGGTGGTGGCTGTGATTTCATCTTCCGAAAAATCTAGTTCTGATTCGATAAGACTTATGGTGTTAAGAATTTCTTTTTTAAGTTTTTTTATTTTTATAGAGAAATCACCTCTTAGGATTTTATAGTTAGCATTTATGCTTAACATGCTTTCAGATGAAATTAAATCAGACACAGCTTCAGCTTGAGAAAGATCAATTTTTCCATTTAAAAACGCCCTTTTGGTGAATTCTCCTGGTTCAGCTGGTTCACATCCTAAAAACAATAGGTTTTCTATTAGGTTTTGAGTTATTATTGTGCTTCCGTGACATGAAATTTCTACAACATCCTCTCCAGTGTAAGATTTTGGCCCCTTAAAATAAATAATAATTGCTTTATCAATTTCAGTGTTATTGTTGGAGAAAATAGTTTTAAAATAAGCATAACGAGGTTTTAGCTTTATGCTAGGTTCTTTAAGAAGTTTTTTTGTTATTTTAAGACTTTTTGGACCACTTATTCTAATAACAGAAATACCCCCACGACCAGGTGGAGAAGAAACAGATGTGATTGTTGAATTAATTTTAAATTAGTTTTTAACCAGGACCATTTGGCACGTCTCGGTTTATAAATCTTTGTTGGAAAATGGTTAAAATGTTAAATAATGTATAGTATAAATTAAGACCTGATGGAAATTGATTGAACAGCACAATCATGAAAACAGACATAAATTGTGTCATCATTTTTTGTTGAGGGTTCGCAGATACGGTCGACATTTTTTGTTGAACGAACATTGATAGGCCCATAACAAATGGAAGAATGCTTATTTGGTCGCCATAAAGAGGTATAAAAAAAGGAAGACCAATTAATGCATCAGGTCTTGACAAATCATCAATCCAAAAAGCAAAGGGTGCTCCTCTTAATTCGATTGTAGATCGAAATACTATAAACAAAGCAAACAAAAGAGGCATTTGGAGAAGCATAGGTAAGCAGCCCCCTAGTGGGTTTACACCATGGGTTTTGTAAAGCTTAAGAGTTTCTTGGCTAACTCTTTGAGGGTCGTTTTTGTATTTGTCTCTTAATTTTTGAACTTCTGGCTGTATAGAGGTCATTGCTTTCATTGACTGATAACTCTTTTTTGTTAAGGGGTATACAAGAAGCTTAACAAGAATAGAAAACACTATTAACACTAAACCATAATTTGGAATATATTTATATAAAAAAGTAAGCAATGACAACACAGCTCTTCCAATTCCTCTAATTGGAGCAATTCCAAAGCTCATCGTGTTTTCAAGACCAACATTAAACTCTTTTAGGTTATCGTATTGAAGTGGACCCAAGTATAACGTTGTTTTAATAAGATTGTTTGAATCAAAGCCTAGTGATGTCTGATAAATGGGCACATTACCATCTATGAACAATTTGGAGTTATCAATGTTGGAATATATTCTTTGGTCATTAAAAGATTTTATTTCACCATAATTAGAAGGTGATTTAGGTATAATTGCAGTTGTAAAATATTTTGATCTAGTTGACACCCAGTCAGTAGCTCCTGTTAAAAAAAGATCTTTTTTCTTGTTGTGTTTATTTATTTCATTTCCTTGGGAAATGTTTGATGCATAAAAAGTACCTTCATCTTTTGGGTTTGGCTCAGTCATAGGAACCCCACCTTTCCAGGACAAATTTACTCTTTGTTGAGAAATAGAGTTTGATAGTGATTGAAAATCAATGTCTACATCTATAAAGTACTTATCTGGATAAACAATTATTTTTTTATTAACTGAAGAATTGTTGATTGTTGTTTGAAATATAAGCTCTAAAGGATTATCTTCAATTTTTATGGTATTATATCCATAATTATTGCTAATTAATTTCCAGTTATGGTCTAGAGATATATTTTCACCTTGAAAATTTGAATAGCTCAAAACAAGGTTTTTTTCGTTTAACCCAGCAACAATTAAGTTAACCAAGGTTGAATCGTTTAAAGAATATTTTTTTAAAATAAAGCTTTTAATTGAACCACCAGAATTAGATGAAATGATGGCATTAAAAAGAGCTGTTTCTATGTTTATTGTTTCTTCATTGGTGTTTTCTGTAAAATATTGACGCTCTTCTGTTTTTGTGTTTTGCTCAACCTCGTTTTTTGTTTGAAGCATGTTGTTTTGTTTTACAACCAGAGAATCGTTTTGAGATATGACCTGATTTTCTTCTTCTGGAGCTATTCCGATCATTCTATAATAATAAGGCATAGCCATTAGAATTAATCCTATTAGAAGAAATGCTTGTAAAGTTTTTTTGTCCATTTTAATCGGGAACCGGGTCATATCCAGATGAACCAAACGGATGACATTTCAAAATTCGTTTAAATATTAAATACAAAGATTTGAAAAAAGAGTGTTTTTTTAAAGAATCCAATGCATATTGTGAACAACTTGGTTGAAAGCGACAAGATTTTGGAAAAAAGGGAGAAATAAAACGCTGATAAATTTTTACAAGAAAGTATAAAGCATTGCTAAATACTTGTAAAATTATATTAATTAACCTTTTTGTAATATCTAGTATCATAATTAAATGAAATAAATTAAAAAATTATTAACTAAACCGTTAGTTTTTTTCTGCCCTTAGCACGCCTTCTATTCAAAACACGTTTTCCTCCTGGAGATGAAGAACGCTCCCTAAAACCATGTTTGTTTTTTCTTTTACGTTTACTAGGCTGATAAGTCCTTTTCATAAATACACCTTTTTTGCAGTTCTAATATTAATCATTTATTCAAAACTGAGCAATAAAACGTTTAAAAAAATTTTTTTTAAAAAAAACTTTTTTCAGCTTGAAATAACATCAATAAAATAAATAAATTATAGTATGTTTAAATATGTGGAAAACTTGTGGATAACTTAAAAGTCAAACCTTCTGAATTGTGGAATAATTTAACTTCTAATATTAAAACATTGATTAGTGAACAGGCCTATGCAACTTGGTTTGAGCCTATAAAACCTGTAGCCTTGGAAAATGAAAGTATAACGCTTGAGGTGCCAAGTAAATTTTATTATGAATGGATTGATAGTCATTATGGATCCATGTTGTTGAAAAAGTTAAAAGAATTGACTGGAGAAAATGTAAAAATTAGGTATAGTGTAGTCGTTGGTGAACCAAAAATAAATTCTAATATTGTTAAAACTAAAACTGAAAATGATGAATTAATAAATTCTTCTAATGATTATTATGATAGTGGAAGCAAATTAAATAAAAGATATACTTTTGATAATTTTGTTGAAGGTGCTAATAATCAATTAGCTAAAGCAGCCTCTGTTTCAGTTGCACAAGCATTAGGAGAGACTTCTTTTAATCCATTATTAATTTATGGTGGTGTTGGTTTAGGAAAAACGCATCTTATTCAAGCTGTTGGAAATCAAGTAATTAAAGATAAAGAATCCGCTAGAGTGCATTATACAACGAGTGAAAAATTTACTTTAGATTTTATATCTGCAATTCAAAAAAATAACAGTTCTAAATTTTCAGAAAAATATAGGAATGCAGATTTGCTTTTAGTGGATGATATTCAATTTTTACAAAAGAAAGAACAAACTCAAGAACAATTTTTCCATACTTTTAATGATTTGTATCAAAGAGGAAAACAGATAATTTTAACCACAGACAGACACCCAAGTGAACTCAATGGTTTAAAAGACAGGCTCTTATCTAGATTTCAATCAGGTTTAATAGTAGATATTCAAGCACCAAGCTTGGAGACTAGGATGGCAATTTTGCAAAAAAAAGCTGAAGATGATGGCTTAAGTATTCCTTTTGAGATTACTGAGTTAATTGCAACTAATGTTAGAGGTAATATCAGAGAAATGGAGGGAGCCCTTATTAAATTATTAGCATATTCATCATTATCTCATTCTGATATAAATATGCCTTTAGCAAAAAAGGCATTGCATGAAACATTAGGCAGATCACAAACGAAAAAACTAACAATTGACGATGTTATTCAAAGTGTCAGTGATGTAATGGAAATATCTGAAAAGAAAATTATTGGAAGAAGTAGGAAAATGGAAGTTGTTTCTGCCAGACAAGTTGCAATGTACCTATCAAGAGAGATAGTTGGTGCATCGTTAGAAAATATCGGGTTACATTTTGGAGGTAGGGATCATTCTACAGTTATACATGCTTGTAAATCAATAAAATTACGCATGAAAAATAAACCAGATTTTAAAGAACAAATGAAAAGTATTAGAACAAAGGTAGAATTGTAATTTAAAAAAATAATATGAAAGAAAAATAAATGATTAAAATAGGGAAAAAAATAAAATTCAATATTTTGTTAGATAAAAACGCAAAGAAGATATCTTTTAAACAAAAAAGAAATAAAATAATTTTCTGTTTTCCAAGAGCAAACACGTCTGGTTGTAATTTAGAAGCACAAGAATTTCAAACTTTAATGCCAGTTTTTGATAAACAGAATTATGATATTTATGGATTATGTTCTGATTCACCAAAAAAAATTAAATTAATGTCTGAAAAATGTAATATTTTATATGATCTTTTGAGTGACGAAAATCAAGACTTCTTAAAGTTTTTAGGAGTAATTGGCATAAAAAAGATGTACGGTAAAGAATATGAAGGTATCATAAGAAGCACAATAGTTTGTAACGAAGAAAATATAATAACGCATGTTTTTGATAAAGTTAGCCCAAAGGGTCATGCCGAAAAAGTTGCTGAGGCTATAGGAATAAAAATCAAATAAATTTTATTTAAAATGTATAAAAATTTCGATAAAATAAAACAATCAAAAGATATAATTGAATACAAACATTCTAGGAATGATTTATCTGTCTTGCTATCTGAAAACCACAATTCTCCTTTAATAACTTTCATGATTACTTATCATGTTGGCTCTAGAAATGAAGGTATAGGTTATACAGGCTCAACACATTTATTAGAACATTTAATGTTTAAGGGCTCTAAAAAATTTAATAAAAAAAATAAAAATGCAATTTGGGATGTTCTTCAAAATATAGGAGCATTATTAAACGCGACCACATGGTTCGATAGAACAAACTATTTTGAGTTAGTTCCATCAGAACACATTGAAAAAGCAATCGAAATTGAAGCTGATAGAATGAGAAATGCTTTTATAAGAGAAGAAGATAAAAAATCTGAAATGACGGTTGTACGCAATGAATTTGAAAGAGGTGAAAATGATCCCTTAGAAGCATTAGATAAAAATATCTGGGCAACAGCATATCAAGCTCATCCATATCATCATTCTACAATTGGATGGAGAACAGATATAGAAAATGTTTCAATAGATAGACTTAAAAATTTTTACGATACATTTTATTGGCCAAACAATGCGACGGTTACTGTAATAGGCGACTTTAAAACTGACAAAATTTTAAGTCTTATTGATAAACATTTTGGAAAGATCAATAAGTCTCCTCATAAAATACCTCTTATGTATACTCAAGAACCAATACAAGAGGGACCTCGAAGACTTCAAATTAAAAGATCAGGTGAACTTCCTATAATTGGAATAGCTCATAAAACACCAAATGGTCTTAATAATGATACATATGGCTTATATATCTTGGACAGAATTTTAAGTTATGGAAAATCAAGTAGATTCTATAAAAAATTTTTAGATACCGGAAAAGCAGTTGATGTAAGCATTTCATATTATCCGCTACTGGACAATGGATTGTTTATAGCTTATTTATTTGCTCCTAAAAATGAAAATATAAAATCATTTGAAGATGAAATTCTAGAAGAATATGAATTAATTAAAAAAAATGGTGTTTCTCAAAAAGAATTAGATCGTGTAAAATCACAAATTTTTTCTCAAACAACTTATACAAGAGATGGTTCATATCCAGTAGCAAGCAATTTAAACGAAGCTATAGCAATAGGTGATTGGACATTTTATACTACGTTTTTAGAAAAAATAAATAAAGTAAAGAAACAAGATATTCAAAAAATAGCTAATAAATACTTGTTTGAAGATAATAGTACAACAGGTTTTTTTCTTCCTAAAAGTATATAGAATTTTAAATTGCAAATTTCTAATAAAATTATTCATTCAACCCCAATTAATGGATTAAACTTTTATTCTTTTAATTCATCGGTAAAAGGTTTTGTTTCTTTTAAAGGAAGTTTTCTTGGTGGGAAATTATGTAATATAAAAAATAAACTTATACCCGAAATTCTAGTTGAAATGTTAGATAAAGGTACCAAAAATAAAGATAAATTTAAAATAGCGAGTATTTTAGAAAATGTTGGAGCTAAAATTAGCTTCACACAAGGTAAATATAGAGTCTATTTTACAGGTCAATGTTTAACCAAAGATATTTTATTAATTTTTGATTTAATTGCAGAACAGCTAATACAACCCTTGGTCAATGAAAAAGATTTACAATCTGTTAAAAAGAGAAACATAGCAGAATTATTAAATTTAAAAAGCGACACTAGAAGTCAAGGTATGATAAATTTTTTACAAAAGTTGTATCCTAAGAACCATCCTAATAGACCATTTGGAATTGATGAAGAAATTAAACAAATCGAAAAAATAAAAACTGAAGACTTAATCATGTTTCACAATCAATTTTATGGTTTAGGAAATATGGAAATTTGTATGGTGGGTGATCTGGATCATAATGAAGTAGATAAAAATTTGTCTAAAGTTTTTAAAAGTTGGAAAATCTCACCACTGAATAAAGAAATGATGGTTTCTAATTTGAAATCAAAAGACTTATCAGGAAAATCTTCTGTTGTTTATATTCCAGATAAAAGTAGCGCAGATTTAATTTTAGGTCACGGTATAGGAATAGATAATAATCATAAAGATTATTTAAATCTTATGGTTGGTCATTTTATTCTTGGGGGTAATTTTTCATCAAGGTTAATGTCAACAATAAGAGAGAAAGAAGGACTTACTTATGGTATTCAATCCTCCATCAGTGGAGTAGATAATGGAAATGATGGTTATTGGAACATATGGGGTACTTTTTCACCGTCAGATATAAATAAAGCAAAAAAGTTGATCTTTCAACAACTTGAATTATGGAGTGAAAAAGGAGTGACAAAAAAAGAATTAGAAAATAAAAAAACCACTATATGTGGAATGTATAAAGTATCCTTTGATAGAACATTGGGTATTGTTTCTCGAATGATTGATACATTACATAAAAACAAACCTTTAGCTTTTATAGATGAATATCCTAATATAATTAATGATATAAAATTATCAGATGTTAATAATGCTATAAAAAAATACTATTCAAGAAAAAAATGTATAACTATTACATCAGGTACTCTTAAATAAAGATTTGAATATAATTTTAATTGTTGCAACTACACTTGATGGTAAAATCAGTAAAAACACTCAATCTTATGTAGATTGGTCTTTTGATCTCCCATTATTTAAAAAACAGACAATCAATAATACGATCATTGTGGGCTCAACAACATTTTTAACTTTAAAGAGACCATTGCTCAATAGAAAAATAATTATTTTAAATAAAAAAATGAATTTAGGTAAAGTTTTAAGTAAAGTTACAACTTCAAATTGTTTTATTATTGGAGGCACAAAAACATATTCATTATTTTTAAAATATATTACTGATATATATTTAACCCCACATCCTTTTTTCTTTGGTACAGAAGCCAAACCATTATTTGAAGGAATTTATTTTAATCGAAAAATAGTGTTTAAGAAAAAAATTCTAGCTCATAAACAAAAACAAATTTACCAGTTTCAATATAAAGTTCATGATTGAGTTAAAATTAAACAAAAATAATAATGATATGGCAATTATTGCATTTCATGGATATGGTTCAAATCCTTATAATATGATTGAGTTATTGAAAGTCTTAAATATTGAAAAAGCAGATTGCTTTTTTCCAGCCGGTAATATTTCTCCGTTCCCTAATGATGATTTATCTAAGGCTTGGTTCTCAATTCCATTTACATCAAATTTAATAGATGAGATTGCTATTAGCAGGAAAATCATTCTAACAAAGCTAAAGTCCATAATTGAATCTTATAAAAAGATAGTTTTGCTTGGTTTTTCACAGGGAGCGATGATTTCTTTAGATATTATGATGAATTTGTCTAAACCAGTTTCGGGTGTAATCAGCCTAAGTGGTTTAAATGTTAGTATAGATGATAAAATTAAAATTGAAGAAGAATATAAAAAAATTCCAATTTTTGTTGGTCATGGAATTAATGATGAAATAATAGATATAAAATCAGCAAAAACATCTTTTGAATTTATCTCAAAAAGAGGATTTAACCTTGAGTGGAATGAATATAATATGAAACATGAAGTTATAGATAAGGAATTAGAAGATATAAGAAATTTTATCGAAAGATTAATTATTTAGATCTTTTAGCTTTTACAATTCCTGCTTTGACTTTAGCTCTTAAAACCCGATTTTCTATACTATT
>CENP01231062.1_pt1 | contig 13786 bp, 21 predicted proteins | sample 361281 | NCBI WGS metagenome assembly CENP01 (sample SAMEA2591122, study PRJEB7988) | marine metagenome | biome: marine biome (ENVO:00000447); feature: deep chlorophyll maximum layer (ENVO:xxxxxxxx); material: saline water (ENVO:00002010), including plankton (ENVO:xxxxxxxx) | depth 70 m
AAACCAAGCTTCCCAACAATTTGTGTATGCCCCACTATTCCCCACAAAGTGCTCATCACACCTGCTACTGCAATGATTGTTGGATCAAACCCAAGTAGAGGAAGCGCCATAAAAAAAGGTATTTTAGAGGCAGGGCCAAACCATGCCTGTCTAAAAGAAACTGCAAAATTCATTTCTTCGCTTGAATGATGGCTAAGATGGATGGCCCAGAGGAATCTCACCCTGTGTGACATTCGATGATAGATATAGAAAACAAGATCAATCATGATGAAGGTTAGAACCCACATCGCCCATAGCGGCAAAATGCTAGCAAGCTCAATAATCTTAAATTGATACAAATAAAAATGAAACGCTAAAATTAAGCCTTTAATGGAAAAGGCTACGATGATATTCCCTGTAAGCAAACCAATGGTGCAAAGGGTATCTTCTTTATTGTAGTATTTTTTGTTTTGCCAGTTTGATATTAAAAGTTCTGCAAAAATCATAGCCAACACAATTGGCGCACCAATTGCGTAAACCTCATTTACAGTTAGATCAGTCAAAATATTACCTAAAAAGAGATAGGTTAATATGATTTTAATCTTTTAGCACATTTTTTTAGATCTGCTACTAGGCATTATCTCCATAATCTTGCATGTGTTTTGCAGTTCTTTCATTGGTTCCGTACATAAAATGATTTTCCATTTTTTCTCTGTATTTACTTGCAGGAACAGTTAGCCCTACCGCTTCAGCCACCTCTCTTTGATGCATGGGTGTTGCTCCACAACAAACACCAAGTAATTTAATTCCAATTTTATTCACCTCTTCAAAAAAAGCGCGCATCTCATACCTATTACAATAAAGCGGATCAAGGGCTGTTGGAAATGTTCTTCCATGCGGTGCATGGCATGTGCAGCCATTGTTATCAGGCAAGTTAAAGAAGGTGGGATGTTCTTCGGTTGTTCTGAATGGAAGTGGTAAAGCTGCCATATGACAGCTGATTGCTTCTCTAATTTCTTTTAAGTAAGGCAGCATGGTTACTGGGCCTCTGAAACAGTTCATTCCAACAACGTCAGCACCTCTTTGCTCTAGCTCTTTACAAGTATCAACTATTGAGACGCCATCTCGCATAATATTTTCTCCCATTGGAGCAATATTAATAACTGCAGGCAATCCTGACTTTTGGATAATTTCAAGCGCTTTATAAGCTTCTTCAGCATAATAAAAAGTTTCGCCCATAATTAAATCAGCTCCCTCATCTACAGCCCATTCAACCATTTCATTAAACATCCTTTCTACTTCAAGTTGAGAACCCTTATCATCCTGCTCCCAAATATTTGAATTTGAAATATTGCCTGACATTAAGTTAGGCTCTCCTCCACCAATGGGGCTGTCCGCAACTTTTTTTGCTATCTTGAGCGCAGCTCTATTTAGAGGCTCTAAGAGTTCTTCTTTATTGATGACTCTCATCTTCTCTCTATGTCCGTTATAGGTAAAAGCCTGAACAATGTCAGATCCTGCATGTTGAAAGTCTTTATGTAGATTTTCTAAAGCCTCTGGATGCTCTAATGCAACCATTGGGACAAATTCACCCGAAGCTAAATAGCCTCTTTTTTCTACTTCAAATAAAAAACCCTCTGCACAAATGACCGGGCCTGCATCTAACCTTTCTATTAATTGTCTTTTCATATTTTTATACCTCAAAATTCACTCAAAAATAATTGTGAATAACACAACAATTGAGTTTTTATTTAAATCCTGGGAATAATTTCCGTTTTAGCACTTTCTTTTAAATCGCGGCAATAGGATCAAATCACGATTAAATATATTGTAATGCTAGATAGTTATTTTGCAAATATTATTTAAGCTAACTTAGGTCGTCTCTGAGCTTAAAATCTAGCACGGTAGCGTTAATACAGTATCTCGGCATGCCGTTTGGGCCATCTGGAAAAACATGCCCCAAATGAATATCTGAGGTGACCGATCTTATTTCTGTCCTTCGCATTCCGTAACTATTATCAGGCTTTGTATAAACTGAGCCCTTAATCGGGGCTGTAAATGACAGCCAACCAGTAGAGGAATTAAATCTGTCTTTAGTATCAAATAACGGAGCTCCGCTTAATTTATCTACAAAAATACCATCTGGTGTGTTTTTAAAAATTTCATATTCTTTGCAAAACCTTGCATCGGTACCTTGCTGAAAAGCAACTTTATAGGCCTCTGAATCTCCAAGCTTGAAGTAACCAAGAGCTTGATAAAATTCTTTTGGGCTTAGATAGCCTTGATAACCAAAAACCTCTTCTCCATCCTCTATAAACAAAATAGTTGGGGTTGCCCATGTTGGTGATTTAATCTCTAAGTCCTGCAGTTGAGATGCAAATCTAAATATAAGCGGAATATTCCCAAGATAATTTTTAACAACCTCAGCTTTAAATTTTTCACAATAAGGACAGTAGCCCTCTGCTTCAATAACAATAATATGCTTTCCAGAAAGCAACTTAGAATTATCCAATATTTCTAATGTATTCCTTTTATCAAATCTAACTCCAGTCGAGTGATCTGGACAATATCCATTAGGGTTTTTTGCTATGTAGTCTTGATGATATTTTTCAGCCTTGTAAAAATTCTCAACGGGTTTGACTGAAGTAACTATAGGCCCATAACCTGCAGCTGATAAAAGCGTTTGATAGGTTTGCATAAGGCTATCAACTACCTGTTTTTGCTCTTGGGTTGAGTAAAGAATAATAGATCTATATTGGGTGCCTATGTCGTTTCCTTGTCTGTTTAATTGAGTTGGATCATGGGATTCAAAGTAATGCATTAGCAGCTCTTCAGTAGAAATAAGATTCTTGTTATAAGTGACCTCTACCACCTCAGCATGATTATTAACATTAAACTTATTTTTAAGCTTGGTTATCTCTCTATAAGAAGCTCGGACACCTTTGCCATCAGCATAACCAGAAACTGCGTCTATGACCCCTGGCAGCAATTCATAGCCTTTTTCAGCTCCCCAAAAACAACCTGAACCTAGAATAATTTTTTCAGAGTGAATAGTGGCCTCACTAATATTAGAGGCTGCAAGTAAGCCCATAAAAAATGAAGATGTGCATATGAAGAGTGAAAGAATTATTTTTTTCATAGAGAGCATAAAAATTATAGTCCAACTAATCTAGATGCTCTATTAAAAGTGTTGGGACATTGTGAGTATGAGATTTAACCGTAGCAACCAATGTTTTTTCTTTGATGCCTTTTTGAATGGGTGTGACTTCAACGCCTGCGTCTAAAAGCCTTTGATGAGCCTTTTCTATATTTTTTACATCCCAAGCCAAGCCCCACATCTTATCATTGGGTGGCAAGTCATCTTCTTGTCCAATCACCTCAATGGTGGTTTGGTTTAGTCTAAAAAAAAGCATTCTTTTTTGCCAATGCTCAATGGTTTTATCCAGGGCAAGGCGGAGATTAAATACATCTTTATATATCTCTATAAATCCATCCGCATCATTGGTGTTAATAACTACATGATCTAATTTATATGGCTCTGATTCTTTCTGCTCTTTTAGTTGAGGCAAATATCCATGGGTATGCTCAATGACAAATGAAAAGATGCCCCTTGTTAAATCCGGTGGTAAAAATAGATTTTTCCATTTTCTTATTTTTTGATCAGCCGTGTTTATCCCCTCCCCATCTGTTGGCTCTCCGATAAGAAAGCCTTGATTTTGAAGAGATTGATGAACGTCTTTAATATCATTTGTTGCAAATACAATTCCTATCAAGCCTTCTCCAGTATCCTTTAAATAATAATTTATAAGATCAGCGCCTAAACCTTCGCCGGTTGCAGATAAGAGCTCAAGATAAGTATTTTGAAAATTAAATAATGTGTTGCTGGTTCCCAGACTTTTGTGCTCACCACTCCAAACTGGTGGTACGCCCATGATGAGTTGATAGTTTTGTGTGGCCTTGTCTAAATCTTCAACGGCAATAATTAGGTGATCAAGGCTATTAAACATTTTAAAAAATTATAAGTCTTATTCACTTAGGCTAGTGAACACACGATTGATAAAACCAAGCGAGCCAGTTTCAGGACCATAGATCTTATCAAAGTCCTCGGTTGGTTTGGCGTCTTTGATTTCTTGTAACGTTTTTCCATCCGCAATTAATGCGGCAACTCTTGAGCGAACCGTTTTTAACATAGAAATATATTCCTTTAGAGTTGCTGTATTTGTAACTGGTCCATGTCCAGGAATCACTATAGTATTATCATTGGCAAGTTTAAGAGTATCTTCACAAAACTTAATCATTCCATCGATGCTGCCTCCGCTTCCAACATCAATAAATGGATAGCCGGCATTATTAAAAACGTCTCCCAAATGAACGGCATTTTGTTTTTTAAAAAAAACTGCTGTATCTCCATTGGTATGGGCGGATGCAAAGTTTTTTAAATCAATCTCACCGCCATTAAAGTGAATCTGCATTCCATGATCATATGTCAATACAGGCAAAGCTTTATCTGGATAAGGTTGCTGTTTATATTTGGCAATTACCATATTGATCACTCCTCCTTTTGCCATATCTGCTCGCGCATTAGCATGAGCTACGATCTTAGTCCCTTGCGGGCCTAATGCGTTGTTGCCCTCAGCATGGTCAAAATGCCAGTGAGTATTAACAGCATAGTCAACTTCTCCGCCTCCAACTTTTAAAATTGCCGCTTGAACTTTATCCATGACCTGAGGAAATTGATCGTCAACAATCAAAACTCCATCTTCACCAATAGAAGCCGCAATGTTGCCGCCTACTCCAAAGAGCACATAAAGGCCTTCTGCAACCTTTTGTGTTTGAATTTCAGCCTCTTCAAAATTCCAACCAAAAGCATGCGCTACTTGATCTAAATTCATGGCATCATCATGATCAGCAGACTCAAGGTCGTTGGATATAAAGATCAAAAAAGTTATTACAAAAACTGGTAGAGATATTTTCATTAGCGTCTCCTAAAAACTAAAGGTTAATTATTGCATTTGTTGGAAGTTGTTGAAAAAGTTTTTTTAAAATTTTTAATTCTTTTTCCCTGTTAATACTAAGGTCCCAGCCCAACCTTGGATCTGATTTGCGCGCCAGGCCTCCACATCGGAAAAACCTGCTCTCTTGAACATATCTATCCATTCAGCTTGTTTTAACATCAGCATTTTGGTTCCCACTTTTCCTTCCCAGGTATGAGAGTCTTTATTTTCATAATATAGATCTATTCCTACTATCAGCCGTCCTTCTTCAGCAAGCCATGAACTAAATATTTTATTTAATATGGATTCAGGGTCCTCTAAATAATACAAAACCTCCATGGAATGAATAAGATCATATTTTTCTTTAGGCTTGTAGTCATGAATGTTTGCAAGAATGTAATCCTCGTTATTTCCTCGTGCTTTTGCGTTGGCAATCATTTGATCAGCACCATCGATTCCTTGGGCTTTGCTGCATAATGGATCATCAACAATCCTCCTAACAACCCAACCGTTACCACAGCCTAAATCTAAAAAAGTGAACTCATTGTTGATTCTATGCCTTTCTTTCAAAGCAAAATCTAGCATTTCAGTCACAGCATCGGCATGGCCCTTTTCCATCCCTAGATCTTTATCAAGTTCAGCCCATTCGTTAAAAACTGCTACAGCGTCTTTCATGGTGCTATCAATTAAGTTTCTTTTCTGATATCAATCTTAAAAAATAACAAGATGCCAGATAGGGAGCTTATCAAAGCTAATACAGAAAATATTTTTAATAGCATGTTATCTATGTTGTCTCTTTCTTGCCAATCCATAATATGAAAACCCCACATTAAATCCCATATCCGCCATTGCGCTGATCTTATTGCAACCACTTCTCCAGTAAAAATATTTAGATAGGCATTAATTTCATCGTCATTGGCATTATGAGTAACCACTTTGTAAATAGGCAATTGTCTGCCTCTGTATTCTGAACCTTTTTCTGATGTATATATTTCTTCTACTGCTGTTGGCTTAAGAAATGTATTTTGTGATACAAGCTGTTTTGCTTCATCAAAAGAAATTTTCTGAAGAACACCTCCCTCCTCATCAAAATAACGCATTCCGTTTTTGGTTGAAGCGGCAATGATAGTTTTGCCTAATCTCTTTTTTACATTGACTGATACAGCATCTGGAATCTCAAATTCTATCTTCTGAAAATTATAATTTGATGAAGTGTGAGTTCGGTATTGCTCGCCTCTGACGTTCTCAATTTTGTTGAATGCAAAGTAAATTCCAGAAATTGTCCACAACAATAGCTGAATGGAGATAAAAAAACTTAGATATTTATGCGTATTCCGAACAATTAGCTTCATCTTTTAAGAAGCTTAACAATTTCATCAATTTTATTGTCGCTATCGCCGTTTCCATTGAATGACTCTTTGATACATTCTTGTAAATGTGTCTGTAGAACTTTCCCCTCAACAGTGGAAATTGCATTCTTTGTTGCCTTGATTTGATTAAGAATATCTACGCAATATTTACCCTGCTCAATCATGCGTTCAACTCCCTCAATTTGCCCTTTGATTCTTCGAAGGCTTGAAATTTGATTTTTGTGACACGGATGCTTCATGACTATAAAAAATATGGGGCTAGATATGTGAATATTGTAGCAAACAAGAAAATTGCTACAGATATGTAATAAAGAATTCGAGATCGCTTCCTTGTTTGCATGCACAACCTTCCTAGCTCTGGATCTGCAGGACACGGCATATGGTAAGTTTTATAATTAATGTATCCGGCCATTGTAATCATGGCTAATGCGAAAAGCGTGATCTGCACTTTGAAATAGGACAGTGTTATCAAAAAAGGAATATGTGTAATCAAGCTTGCAAATGAAGCGCCAGCTCCTATAGCAACAAAAAGTGAGGGCAAGGCACAACAAATTAATGTTGATGAAGATGCAAAAAGCGAAAAAATATTTGCGGTATTATCTTTCAAATGAGTTTCTCAAATTGAAATAATCTGAAGGTCAGTTGCATTTTGGCCGTTAGAAAGAATTTTTTGCTTAATATCCTCAAAATCAACTTTTGCAGATTGGGTGTACATAACTAAAACCTTGCCCCTACTCAAATCAACATCAATCTTCTGGACCGATTTATCTTTTTTAAAAGTTCTTTCAATGCCTCTTGCACAAAAATCGCACACCATCCCATTTACGCTAATAACAGCAACCTGAGAGTTTGTTTGTCCCTCAATAAAATTATCAAATCTATCTGGATCAACCTCCAGTTTTCTTCCATCAACCAATTCTTCATGAATATGACCTTCGTGGGAATGAGCGTGCATTTCAATTGAATGACTTTTGCTATGGTCCTGGCTAGTCCATGCAAAACCAGACATAACCAACACAGTTAAAAAATATATTTTTTTCATTTTTTATTTCCTCATTAAAATCTATACATCATATGAATGTCCCAATCGATATCGCTGTCATAGCCAATCTCAATTAAAAAATCTCCTTTAAAAAACTTAAAAACTGGATATGTTTTCCAATTGCCAATAAGTGAGTTTTTTTTACTCTTTAGCATTATCCAAGTATGAAAATCTCCATACTCACCAATATATGGGGCTATACCTAATTGATAATACTGCTCAGCATGATTTCTACTATTATTGATGATTTTTTTATATCCAAATCCAGAAAAGAATCTTCTTGTTTCCCAGTCTCCATGAATACCATAAAAATTATTATTTAAATTATCTGCTGCAATGGCTGACTGAAAATATAAATTTCTTTGAGAGTGTTTAGTATTTTTCCTATTTAAAAGATACGTAAGTCGTAAATATATGAAATCTTTATCAAAGAATTTTTCATTAACAGACTCTATACCAATAGAATATTTGTAAGTTGGAGAGTAGTGGTAATAAATGGAATCTTTCATATTGTCAGACATGCTCATCAAAGTTGAGCCGCCAGAGTATGAAATTGGTCTAGCCTCTATGCTAGTTATTGCAAAAATTGAAAAGAATATTTTTAAAAGCATACCCATAGGGGGTATCTTATCATATTTTGAGTTTTAAGATTAGCTGATAGTTAATCGTGACAGTTACAATCAAGTTCTTTGCAGGCTTTATAGTTTTTGTAATGTGCAGAGGCAACTATAATTGAACCCAGCAAAGTTAAGGACTTCTCGACAAGCTCTCCAAAAACGCCCTCTCCAAAAAAAATTGCAAAAACAAGAAGCCATAAACCTGATGTGCCTATATAAAAATACGAAAGAATCTTATGATTTCTATAACCGGTGATCAAAGCATACAAACTGACCGGGAGCACTATTATCAGAAATGCCTTGTGGATAAGCTCGTTGTCTATAGATAGAGCAAAAAAACCAGAAGTCAACACTAAGAAAGAAGGCATTAAAAGGCAATGAATCATGCATGCCAATGACAGTGTAATTGATGCCTTATCTGCGTTTACTTGTGTATTCATATCATTTGAGGGCTTGATTTTATTGAACAAACTCATTTACTGCAACTATTAAACCATACTCGTCAAGCGTATCTTGGTTTCTACCAACTATCCCTTAGTTTGCGCAGACCAATAAAAGTTTTTTGGTTATCTAGGCTTGCCACATCCAGATCAAGACTTGATGCAAGCCCTTCCCGAACTTGGTTTTCATTAAGTCTAAAAAAAACATTGATTTGGCGCTCTAGACCAATATCACTAACAAAACTTTCTGCATCCAAACCGTTTTTAAATTTGTCTCGCAAAGAAAGTGCAGTCTTATTATCTGGCTCGCGATCAAGAGTAAACTCTATATTGTTCTCAATGTAATCGTGGCCCGGGAAAATCCGAACATCATCAGCAAGTGGGAAAATATGATCCTCAAAAGTCTTGTGGAGGATTTTAGGCTCGCCTCCAAAATCACATCTGCCTACTCCTGCGTTAAATAGTGTGTCACCACAAAATAATGCAGGTTGCTCATCTGCATTACCAGGAAAATATAAACAGATGTGGCTCATCGTATGTCCAGGTGTATCCAGCACTTTTAAAATGAAGTCACCGCACTCTAACTCATCTCCGGCAGTCAAACCCCTGTTTACGTCAGGTATCGCATCCATTGCATCTTGATGAGAAACCAATTCAGCGCCCGTTGCAGCAATCACCGGACCATTGCCACCAATATGATCATGATGGTGATGAGTATTAGCCACTATTTTTATTTTCCACCCCATTGCATTTGCCGTCTCAAGACATAGTGCGTGATCCAATGGGTCTATGGCTATAGCCTCAGATGTGCTTTCACATGCCAATAGATACATGTAATTTTTTAAGTCGTTTCGGATGGGTATTTGCTTTATTAGCATTTTATTTTTGATATAAAAGTACGAAGGCCGTTAAGCAGAAGGTATAAAGAAAAACTTTAGTTGTTGCTTATGAGCAACAATCGCAGTTACAGCAGCTACAGCAATCACACATACGCTTAATATAAACTAAATTAGCGATTATTTCATTTCTTGCTAATTATCAATCTAAAAATTTTTTTAGTTTTTTAAAATGTAACCTTTACTTCCCATAATAATAGTGATAAGTTTACGTTACATTTTAGCAAGGAGAAAATAATGAAGGACTCTTCAAACGAAAAGGGAAATTTTATGATGTATGCAGGACTTGGCTTTAGTCTGATTGGTGTTGTTTTATATGATCCGCTAGGATTTTTATTTCAAGGCACAGGATTAATGGTTATTGGGCTAGGTCTAATTTGCATGTATGTTGGTTACAAGCATTCAGGTGAAGTTGAAGCAGTTAATAAAGCCGTTGAAAGCTTCGAAAAAAGATAGGAGAACATCATGGGTCCAGAAACAATAGTACCTGTATTGGGGATAATGACCGGAATAATAATACCTGTATCAGTTTTTATTTGGTTGTATTTTGAAAGCAAGGATAAAAATAAAACAATACTAGAAATATCTAAAAATATTGATGATCCTTCAAAACTTGAGGGCTTAATAGCCATGCTTGATGAAAGAAAAAAAGAGCCAATTGATTATAGAAGAGCTGGTGTGGTTACGCTTTTTACTGGCGTGGGTCTTTTTCTTTTTGGCGTTTTTTTTCTTGGTGCGATTTTAAAAGGTGTTGGAGCGCTTGTAACTACAATTGGAGTGGGTCAGCTTATTGCTGGCTATCTTTATCCAAGGGAGAGCCAGGAACTTACAAGTGCTGTTGATGCATTTGAAAAAAAATAAGAGAGCGGGAATGAATAAATTTGTTGTTAAGAATTGGGCTGAAATTTCACAGAGCCTTGGCGTAGGGATTGGTTTTATAAACTTTTATGTACTTTATTACTCATGGCATATTTCCTGGGGAATAAGCTTTGCTGTTGCCTTTGGACTTGGCTACCTAGCTAGTACTTTTTTTGAGCATTATGCAGGCGATAAACTTGATAAGACAGAAGCCAAAGAGCTCTCTGATGCTGTTGAAAAGTTTGAGGCGAAATAAATGACCTTTTTTAAACGTTTTTTAGTACTTTTTATATGTGGTGCCGTGCAAGTTTTTTTTGCAACCTACCTGTTACTTGAATTGCTTGGCTTTGGTTTGGCTTGGCACCTGATGAATCATGACATGATGTTTATTCCTGGCATTTTGGTTTTCGTTGGATCTGGATACTTAACATTCTCTTATTACTTTCTTAGTGACGAACAATCTAACAATGCTTTGTATGACGAATTTACCGCGCTTAGATATTACAAACTTGCTACTGCGGGATATGTAATAAATGGGGTGGGTATTTTTGTTCTTTACTCGATGCAGGATTGGTCTAATTGGAGTTTTGAGCTAGCCAATAATATGATTTATCAAATCGCAGCTTTTGCATGGCTCATTTTTGGCGTGCTCTTGGTTTGGTTTGCTCTTGGTGATTTAAGAGAATCACGAAATGGGTAAGAGCCACGAAAAACTTTTAAATAACTTAGAGGACCTGCGAAAATCTTCTGGCTTGACGCAACAGGAGTTGTCTGAAAGTGCTGAGGTTTCCAGAAAAAGTATTAATGCCATTGAGAATGGTATCTACGTCCCCTCTACCGTGCTGGCATTAAAGATTGCGAAAACTCTAAATTGTACTGTCGAAGAGATCTTTGAGCTGCCTTAACTTTTTGCTAATTTCGACCTATTCATCATGATGTAATAAATTGGCGTTAACAAAACGCTATAAGCGATAACTTCTGGGCCAATTAATTCAAACAAAGCAAAAGTGGTAATGCCAGCAACAAAAAGCAGGCATAACTCAAGATAGCTTCTTAAAAACCCTTCTTGGAATGCAGACCTAATAATTAAGAAATTAATAGGCAAATATAGCAATACTGCAGTGATGGCTCCTGGGCTAAAGTCATAAAAGTAGAAGCTGAAAAATATATGAAAAAATGCATTCACAACCTGGGTTGTCATTAAGAAAAACAAGACTATGTGGGCGCTACCTCTATTGTTTTTAATCAAATGAACAAAAACAAAAATTAAAAGAAGCGCTATAAGCCTGATGAGCACCTCTTCTGTGGTAATAGGATTATTATCAGCAAAGTAGGCAAGACGCCAGTCCCTGAAATTAAAAATTATGTGCTCCTCAAAATGATGCAGTGCGTATATTAGCGGCCCTAACACAATTAGATTCTTGAACTCTTTCATAAATTATTGATCTTTGAACATTAAAGTCATTTTAGTATTCCCTCTTTTGTATCTCTCATCATCATACTTATCTCTTATTTTAAATCCGCAAGATAAATAAAGATTAAGAGCAGGCTTTAAAACATCATTGGTTAAAAGAAAAATTTCATCAGCCTGTTTTTCTTGTGCAAACTGGATACATCTTTTTAATAATAATTTGCCAACTCCTCTCCCTTGATAGCCTTTCATGACTGACATTTTTGCCAGCTCAAATATACCATCCGAAAAAGGTATCATTGCCGCTGTTCCTATTACTTTTTGATCATATAGAGCAAAAAAAATTTCACCATTCTTTTCTATTACATAAGACTCGGGATCTTGTAGGGTATAAAAATCTTCATCTTCCATTTGAAAAAATTCCTCAATCCATTCGCGATTAAGTTTTTCAAAATCTGCTTTATATTTTTTTTTATAGGAGACAATGTTTAGATCTTTCATCTATCAGCACATTAAAAAATTGAAGTTCTATAAAATACCTAACCATGCAAAAAGAGCGGTGGCTGCCATCAAGTATGCTCCAGGCATTTTTAATAAGGCCTTGTGCTTTCCCAGTCCAAGGAAAATAAATAGCAGAGAGCCTAAAAGATTAACGCCAATGATTGGATAGGCGGCTGGGTCAAGTTCTGGATTAAAGGCTATAAAAAATAAAGTTAAGGCGCTGACAAAAAGGAAGATTGTAAAAACATGCCAAGAAACCAAACTTAAAGATTTGGTTAATTCCTCCATTTCACTTTTATAAATATTACCCATATATATTTTTTGGCCTGCTACTCCATGAAATAACATTCCAACAAAAGAAATAAGCGCTCCTGTAACTAAGTACCAATTCATAGTCGGTCCACAACTTTCTTTATTTCTTTTATGTGCTCAGTTGTAGTCCTGCAACATCCACCAATGATAGAGGCTCCGTTGTCGATCCACTCCATTACAAAATCTTTGTATTCAACAGGAGTGATGGGCTTATGGTTATGATAGTGCCATTCATCGGAGTCGCTAACAAAGCCTTCAAGTTTATTTTTTTTGTATGTTGAGGAATTAGCATATATTCCAAAACTTTTTTCTTTTTTTAACTTTTCAATTGCCAAACTTGCGGTATCTGCATGCACGCAATTGACTAATTGACAATCAATATCTAATTTTAAGCCTTCACTGATTGCAAGATCTAATAGCTCGGTGCTTGGCAGTCTGTTAAGTTTATTGCCTCTAGTTGTCCAGCTTAGCCAAACCTTATCAGAAAAATTTTTGGCAGTTGATGCAGCAATGCTTCCCTCATAGATTGATGCCATAGTCTCACAGATAATTACATCTACTTCGTCTTTATATACTTCGCCCAATGTCTCATAAAATTTTCTTAATTTTTTTTCTTTTGCGCTTAAATCAGGTCTGAAAGTAACATGAATTGGGGGATAACATCCTGCGATCTTAGTTTGCGTTCCAGTTTTAATTACTGCTTCTTTACACAATTCTAAAGATCGCTTGGCTAAATCATCATATGGCGGAGCAGATGGCTCACGTTTTAATAATTCAGGAGTCGCTTGATAATTTGATGTAGTGATAACATCTGCACCAGCTTCTATATTATCAATGTGTATCTGTTTAATAACTTCTGGATTATGTATTAAACAATATGCTGACCATATTGAGGTTTTAAAACTCGGCAGGTACTCGCCACGATTTTCAAGCTCTGTGCCTAGAGCTGAGTCTAATATTAAAGGCTTCATATAAGATTTATGTATTTGGCCGAGATTATAGAACTTTTACAAAATAATTACGCTTCTTTATTTGGATTCCATATCACCAAATTTTTTGTTTTAAGTCTTTTTACCACTATATTGTATCTTGACTGTTCTTCCTTCCACTCCTTTAACCATTGTGCGCCATCTCTTTCTGCATCAACAAAAATTGCATTGGTAAATGCTAAGGGTAATAAAATTGAAATGTGAATCACGATACTTACAACTGTGTTGTAATTAAAAAACCCTAGATAGTTTGCTGCCAAGAATCCAAAGAATGCACTCCATACAGTAAACAGCACCAACATAAAGTAAGTCTGTAGACTTGGATCAGGTATATGCTTAAGTGGATTATATCTAACATCCATTACCCTTCTCCATCC
>CENP01214535.1_pt1 | contig 13747 bp, 13 predicted proteins | sample 361281 | NCBI WGS metagenome assembly CENP01 (sample SAMEA2591122, study PRJEB7988) | marine metagenome | biome: marine biome (ENVO:00000447); feature: deep chlorophyll maximum layer (ENVO:xxxxxxxx); material: saline water (ENVO:00002010), including plankton (ENVO:xxxxxxxx) | depth 70 m
TACTTTAACATTTGATAAATTAGCATTTTTAATCCTTTTTTTAATAATTTTTCTGAGGTCATATGGCATTTCACCTCCACCATGAGTATTTAAAATACATATAACTTTTCCATCATTTTTTACTATTTTTGATAGGAGGTGTGTATTATAACCACCTCCAGGATCAATATCAGCTACTACCATTTCTTCTTTGATACCAAGAAAGGAATAAACTTCTAATGCTTTTCTATAAGGATCTTGTATTCTCTCTTTTTCAGGTCTAGAATTATCATTGAGTATTGAATAGTCTATTTGATGATTATTTTCATTCGAAAATAAGAGTGTGAAAAATAAAAAAAATATAATTTTTTTAATCATTTATGTCGATAAACAATCCTACCTCTAGTCAAATCATACGGAGACATTTCAAGTGTTACCGTATCCCCAGGAAGAATTTTAATAAAAAATTTACGCATTTTACCTGAAACATAAGCTAAAACCTCATGATTCTTATCACCAATTTCGATTTCTACTCTAAACATTGAATTTGGAAGAGCTTCTTTAATTGTTCCATCAATTGACAATGGTTTTTCTTTAGCCAAAAATAACCTCTATTTAATTGCGGGACCGACGAGACTCGAACTCGCGACCTCCGGCGTGACAGGCCGGCGTTCTAACCAACTGAACTACGATCCCATTAAAAAAAATAATTTATTTTTTTATTAAAATTGATAATGGAATTACAACCAAATATCCAATAAATAACATCATAGGTGCAAGAGTTAACGATTGAAAACTATTTACTTCACCAGTTGCCATTAAAATATATCCAAATATTACTAATGATAATCCAGTAATAAATAGTATATAATTAATTTTTTTGAATGACCAATTTACAAATGGGCTTTCTCTAGATGTCTTTTTATTTTTTTCCACAAGGTGGGTAATATACAATTAAGATACAAATTGAAACAATTCAATTTTCTTTTATTTTTAAAAATAAGATTGTGGTACCAACATTATAAGAATTAAATTTGGAATCCTAATTATTATGAATTTAAAAGCAAAACAAAATAAAATTGATATTATTGGATTTATTTTTTCATTGATTATTTTATCGAGTGTAGCTTTTTATTCATTAGTAGTCTTTTGGCCTTTAAATAATAAAGTTAACTCAATTAATTTTGAGGTCAAAAAAGGATCTTCATTAAAAGAAATTGCTTCAAATTTAATTGAAAAAAAAATAATTGAAGATTCAGAAACTTTTGTCTTGGCAGCAACTATGATGGGTCATGAAAAAAATATAAGAGCTGGTATTTTTTCATTAACTAATTTTAATTCTAATTATAATTTGATTACTCAATTAGTAAAAGGAAATCCAGTTTTAGAAAAAATTACATTTCCTGAAGGACTTACTATTTTTCAAATATCAGAACTGCTTGAAAAAAAATTAAATATCAACAAACAATCTTTCTTAGATTTATGTTATAATCAAAAATTTATTAAATCATTTAATATTAAATCACCATCTTTAGAGGGGTTTCTTTTCCCTGAAACTTATTATTTTCAAAAAAATGAAAATCCGTCTGTAATTGTGAGTAAAATGATTAAAGAATATAAAAATTTTTTTAAAGAAAAAATTAAATATAGATTAAAAGAGATTAATTTTACTGAGTTAGAATTATTAACTTTAGCATCAATTATTGAAGGGGAGGCTTTGTATGATATAGAAAGAACTGTTATTAGTTCCGTATATCATAATAGATTAAATAAAAATATGAGACTTCAAGCTGACCCAACAATTCAATATATAATTGATGATAGCCCTAGAAGACTTTATAATAAGGACTTGAAAATTCCTTCTCCTTATAATACATATTTAAATAAAGGATTACCTCCTGGACCAATTAACAACCCTGGAAGAGAATCAATGCTTGCGGTATTAGAACCGGATAGTACTGATTTTTTATTTTTTGTTGCTGATGGTAGGGGTTACCATGTTTTTACTAGGAATGAGTCTGAGCATAATATTGCAAAAAAACGTTTTAAAGAATTTAGGAAATCTATGAAACTTAAGAAGAATTAATTATGAAAAAATTTAAATTAAATAAAGTGCAAAAAGAAGCTGTTGAGTCTATTGAAAAACCATCTTTAATTTTTGCTGGAGCTGGTACAGGAAAAACAAGAGTTCTTACACATAAAATAGCCTTTTTAATTGATCAAAAAGGATATAATCCAAGCGAAATTTTAGCTGTTACGTTTACAAATAAAGCAGCACAGGAAATGCAAAATAGAGTTAAACTAATAATTGGTAATAATATTAAATCACCAAATATTGGTACATTCCACTCCATATGTGCAAGATTTTTACGTGAGGAAATTAATTTACTTGGATTCAATTCTAATTTTGCAATTTATGATACCTCTGATCAAGATATGCTTATAAAATCAATTATTAATTCACAAAAAATACCAACAAACGGGGTCACAGTTCCAACTTTTCGATCTCAAATCAGTTATTTTAAAAGCAAGTTAATTAATCCAATCAGTTTTTTGGAAAAAAGTAATAACCCTTTTGATATTAGTTTATCTAAAATTTTTCCTCACTATATGAAAGAATTAAAAGAAAATAATGCGGTTGACTTTTCTGATTTATTACTTTTCCCTTTACAGATTTTTGAAAAATTCCCCAAAACATTAAATAAATATCAAAATAAATTTAAATATATTTTAGTTGATGAATATCAAGATACAAATGAACCACAATTTCATTTTGTCAAATATCTTTCAGAAAAACATAAAAATATTACTGTTGTCGGTGACGATGATCAATCTATATATGGTTGGAGAGGAGCTGATATTTCAAATATATTAAATTTTGAAAAAACATTTCCAAATTGTGACGTTTTTAAACTTGAACAAAATTATCGATCATCAGGAAATATTTTGGCAGTTGCTACTAATGTAGTTGCAAATAATTTAGTTAGATCAAAAAAAACATTATGGACTGAAAAAGAGGATGGAGATAAAATTGGTTTAATGGAAACTTTTGATGAGCTTGAAGAAATTGATGGTGTAATTGAATTGATTCAAAAAGAAATTCATCAAAATAAAAGATCTTTCAGTGATTTTGTTATTTTATATAGAACCAATGCTCAAAGCAGGGCAATTGAGGATGGGTTAAGAAGAAAAGCTATTTCATATGAGATTGTAGGAGGAATTAAATTTTACGAAAGAAAAGAAATTAAAGATTTATTAGCATACTTAAGAGTTTTAGTGAATCCATCAGATACTATTAGTTTGAAAAGAATAATGAATTTTCCACCAAGAGGAATTGGAGCCAAAACAATTGAAAAATGTGAATATTTAGCATTCAATAAAAATTTACCTTTATTAGAAATTTTAAAAACGCCTGAAGAAATGAATTTAAAAGGTCAGCAAGCGGCAGGTTTAATACAGTTTCATCAAATTATAAAAAAATACTCTGAACTTAAAGATAAGTTTGATGCATCTGAACTAGCCTCAGTTTTAGTTGAAGAACTCGGTTTAATAAATTTTTATAATGAACAAAATACTGAAGATGCGAAAGAAAGATTAAGAAATATTCAAGAATTATTAACAACAATTCACCAGTTTTGTGAAAAGAATACTAATTCAACAATTAGTGAGTTTTTAGAGGAGGTATCATTATTAACTAGTATTGATTCCTGGAATGATTCAACTAATCATATCACTTTAATGACAGTTCACAGTGCAAAAGGACTTGAATTTCCTATAGTTTTCATAACTGGTCTCGAGGATGGTTTATTTCCACTTTCAAATTCCTTTGATGATCCTAAAAAAATGGAAGAGGAAAGAAGGTTGTTTTATGTTGCAGTTACAAGAGCAGAGGAAAAAGCATTTTTACATTATGCTACAAACAGAAGAAGGTCAAGTGGAGCATCGGGATTAGGACAACCTTCAAGATTCGTTAATGAAATATCGAGTAATTTTATTGAAAGATTAAATTTTCAGTCTGCAATGACAAGAAGATTAGTTAAAGAAAAAAATTCAGATAAATATAAACTAAAATATATAAGAACAATTACATCATTTAATGAATTTGAAAGAGGTGATAAAGTAGAACATCCAATATTTGGTAAAGGAATGATTCTTGCAGTTGATGGTTCCGGGGATAATCAAAAAATAACGGTTGTTTTTCAAGGAAATATTGAAAAAAGATTAATTGGAAAATATGCTAACCTCAAGCCCTTAAAATAAATTTTGAAAAAAAAAATAAATCTATTTCTTTATATTTTGAATTTTTTAATTAATTGTAATTTAATTGCAAATGAAAATCTTAATATTTGGAATATTGAAACAAAAACTTATTTACTAAAACAAATTTCCAATAATGAAAGTGCTTATCAGTCATATGAGAGAATAATTCATTCTATGGAGTCATATGATATAAAACCAGATTATATAAAACAAATTTTTTTGGATGATAGAGTAAAATTTGATATTAATATAATTAAAAGATTTGAAAATCAATCTGAAAAACTCTCTTATGAAAAGTATAAAAAAATTTTTATTACCAATAATAGAATTAAAAATGGTGTTAAATTTTACAATAAAAACAAAGATATGCTTGAATTAGTAAACTCTAAATATGGAGTAGATGCTTTTTTATTGGTAAGTTTATCAGGTGTAGAATCAAACTATGGTGTCAATAATTCTTCAAATTTAGTTTTTACTTCTCTTCATACTCAAATACATGATGAAAAAAGAAAATTATGGGCAGAAAAAGAAATGACTGAGTTTATAAAATATTGTTATGAAAATAATATTGATCCATTTTCATTGAGAGGTTCTTATGCAGGAGCATTTGGGTTTGGTCAATTTATTCCTTCAAGTTTTAGAGCATATGCAGTTGACTTTGATGGTGATGAAATTATAGAACCTTTTGATTGGTTAGATGTTTTTGCTAGCATGTCAAATTATTTAATTAAAAATGGATATAAAAATAATAGTAATGATTTTTCGTATAAAACAAGTAATTGGAACTCAATTTATAGGTATAATCACTCAAAAAATTATGTAAATGTTATTTTAGAATTAAGAAAAGAAATAATTAAGGAATTATCAATTCAGTAAATTTTAATTTAATTAATTAAAGTAATGTAGGGGGAATTATGTTAGGTTCAATTTGGAGATCAATTAAATTTTTAACACCAAGTTTTAATAGAGCTTTATCAAAATTTGGATATGAAATGGCAGCAAAAAATTTTCAATTTGAAGATTGGAGGTTTATGAATTTTGGATATGTTTATGAAAATGATAAAGATAGTCCAGTTTTAGAAAAAACAGATGAATTAGATAGATATTTCATTCAATTATATGATCATTTGATAAAAGATTTAAATGTCGAAAATAAAAAAATTTTAGAAGTTGGTTCTGGAAGAGGTGGTGGTGCAAATTATATCTCTAAATACTATAAACCACTATCATATGTAGGGATTGATATTTCCCAAAATGCAATTGATTTTTCTAATCGTGTAAATAATATAGATACATTATCTTTTGAACAAGGAGATGCTGAGAATCTTTCTTTCAAGGATCAAACTTTTGATATAGTGATTAATGTTGAGTCTTCTCATTGTTATGGTAGTTTTGATAAATTTTTGTCAGAGGTATTTAGAGTTTTACCTTCAGATGGATATTTTGCTTTTACAGATATAATGACAATAAGTAAGTGGAATGAAATTGAAAAAATAATTAATAATTCAAAATTTAGAAAAATCTATGAAAAAGATATTTCTCAAAATGCATTGAATTCATTAACCAAAGTCTCTGAATGGAGAAAAACATGGTTAGAAGATAAATTTCCCTCATTTGTTAGAGGTGTAGCTGAGGATATTTCAGCAGTTAAGGGAACTAGACCTTATAATAAACTTGAAAGTGGAAAATTAATTTATAAAACATATTTATTTGTGAAAGATTGATAATTTATATCCTTGATATAAAAACCAAAGTCCAATAATACTTATGTAATGAAAAATATCATTTTTATTAAAATTCTTATGTATGGAAAATCCACTTTTCCATACAATTAGTCCTAAAAAAATTATTAAAAATCCAAAAAGCGTTTCTTTTGATCCAATATAATTATTGGTTAATTCAATATAAATACCAAAAATAATAAAAAGTATGATTGGTAATAAACTTATTATTAATTTATTAAAATTTTTACTTACACATTGATAATAAAAATAAATAATTAAGAATAGAAAAAAACAACCAACTATAAATTTTAGATTTTGTTCTAATAATATATCAATGTAAATAAATGAAATTAATAGTAAAACTAATCCTATAGTAAAAACAGCAATTTTAAAATTAAACCCTATTAATTTATTTGAAATCATTTTTGCAAACATATGAAAAAAAGAACCTAAAATCGAACTAATTGCTAAAACAAAAAATAAAATTGATGATAAAAAATGAATATTTAATTTATGTATTAAAAATAGTTTCCATAAATCATAGAACCAAAAAAAACAAAATAACGATAATATAAAATCTGAAATTGAAGAAGAAGGTTCGTGTATTTTTTTAAAAATTTCTCTCATTAAATTATTAGAAATTTATTCTTTAAATTTTAGATAATAATCTCTATATCCATAAAAATTTCTATCAGAATTTAAAATTTTTTCTAATTTTGATTTTAATTGATATGAAAAATCATTTGGATGAATTGATATTCTAAGAGGTGTGTTAGTATAAACTGAAATTTTTTCACTCAAAAAATTTATAAATGAAACAGTAATCACTCTAAATAAATTATCAGTTTCATAACCTACTAGAGGCATCCTTTTAAATTTACCTTCAAAATAAATTCCTGATAAAGTCTCGATTATTTTATAAGATGAATTAGAAATATCTTTTTTAGTTATTTTACCAAGAGCCCAAGCTGGAGGTACATAGGTTATAGGTTTTTGAAATTGATTTTTTTCAAACCATTCTAGGCAATCGTTCATTAAAATAATAATTTCTTCATTTGATAAACTCAAGTGTTCAGCAACATTCCTTGAAATAAAATTTGAATGTAATTTATGATATATAGTTGAAATATTTTTGGTCTCATGATACCATCCATGTCCAGCTATTTCATAACCATATTTTTGTATGGTTTTTAAAAAATTTATATCATTTTTATTCCAATTTTTACCTGGTACAACAAGTAAAGTTGGTGGTGAGCATTTTACTTTTTCAAGTTTCTTTATTATAATTTTTATTTTATCAAGTGTGTGAGGCATAATATCATGAATTGAAATAATTGATTGATTCATGACTTAATTTATTTTAGAAATTTTATTTATGGTTTTAATCCATTCATTAATAGTTTCCTTAGTTAATTTTCTAGCAATTTTGGAAGAATCTGTACTAATTTTTTTTATTTTTGAATTAGGTAAAGAGATTATTTCTTCTAGAGTGTTTGTTAGTGTTTTCTCAGTAGAAGTTTTAAACAAATAAGAAGATAAATCACTCCAATTTGTGATTCCTGCTTCAGGTGAAACAATTACAATTCTACCTCTACTCATGCCTTCAAAAGCAGCTGTACCAAAAGTTTCTAAACTAGAAGGTAACACTAATATTTCAGAATCATCTAATTCTTTAATTAGCTCTCTTCTTTTTAACCAACCTAAATATTTTATATTATTTAATTCTTTTTCTTTTTTAACAACTAATCCTTTTAGAGGACCATCACCTGCAAAAGCAAATTTAATATTAGGAAGATTTTTTGCAGATTCTAAAACTTTATCTATTCTTTTTTCTGGAGCAAGTCTACCTGCGAAAAGCACTCTTCTAATTTTATTATTAATAGGTTTTAGGGGTTTATCTAAGAATTCTTTTGCTAAAGGTGTACCAATAGAAACAATTTTTTTTGCACCCATTTTTTTAGCTAATTCATTCATTTCTTTATTCATGATTAATGTTATATTAGCTGTTTTAAAAAAAAGTCTATTGAGCCAAACAAAAATTTTATTTATTATAAATCCAATAAATCCACCCCAGTAAAATGATGCTAAACCCTCATAATCATTATGTAATACAGGACATATTGGAATATTGATTTCTTTTGCTTTTTTTAATGCTGTTAAACCATAAAAACCTGGAGTAGGAAGAATTATAATATTTGGTTTAAAATCTTCGATATATTTTGATAAATGGTAATATTTTGGTATATATAATTTTTGAGTGTTATCTCCAGGCATTGGTACTGTGAATAATGTATTTATATCGTTGTTTTTTGATGGACCAAATAAAATTAAATTTTTTACTAACGGTGTAATATGTTCAACTAAATCTCGATAATAACTTCCAGCTCCATTTCGATCAGGAAGAACATCCAAAACTATCATGACTTTAAGATTTGATTTTTTTTTAATTTTTGATTTTGTTGTCATTTTTATTGAAATTAAAAATTATTAAAATATTTATATACAAATTGAAACCTATTTTTTAAGTCATTAATATTAATGTTAAAGTTATCTAATTTATAATTATGGCTACTTTTATAATTCTTATTTTTTTGGTCTTCCTCATCTAAAATAGTTTCAAATTCGGGAGGAATTTCATAATTAAAAGTATTAAAAATATTTGTAATTTTTAATTTAAAATCTAGTTTTATGTCTTGAATTTTTAAAACAATGAATTGATTTTGATTTTTTAATTTTGATAATTTAATTAACTCTTTATAATAATTTTCAAAAATATTAATTATAGGGTCTTTAAAAAATTCATTTTCAAATTTATTATTAAAAATTTTCCATCCTTCAGCTAATATACTTAATTGAGATGGAATTGTTTCTTCAGGTTTTCTAAAGCAACTTATATAATTGCTATTAGGGAAAAAATTTAGCAAGTCTTTTACCCAAGGAGAAAAAGAGGCATTTTTTGAGAGATATATTTTTTCTTGACCATAAAAATATAAATGCCTTTTGATCATACTTTTGTAAAAAGTTAATATTTTAATTTTACTTGTAGGATTAATTTTTGAATTAAAAAATCCTAAATCCCAAATTTCTTTAAATGGAAAAGGAATTATTAGTAAAAAACATGCACCTATGGATGTAAAAAGAAAAAAATCTTCCTCAGGTGAACTTAAAGTTGTTTTATGCATAGAATTAATATCTTTAAAAGCTTTTTTTTCAATTAAGTTAAGAACTTTAGTTAAAGGTTTTCCAAATAACGTATCAACTTTTATAAAAAAATGAAAAATTTGTTTTTGACAAATAGATGGAGCAAAAATTAATTCCCATAAAGAAAATGTTGTAAAGATTGATGAATTTTTTGATATAACATTATGAATGTATGTAGTTCCACTCCTTGGTATTCCAACAATAAAAAGTGGTTTTTTAATTGCTACTTTTTTGTAACCTCTAAAAAAAAAATTATCTAAAAACAAAAATATTCTATTTGATAATTGAATTAATAAAAATGTTGGGATAAATAAAAATAAAACAACTAATCTTTTTAAACTAAAATTTTGCGCATAATTATTTAAAAATATTGTCTTAAACGATAATTTAAGAATTAATAAAAAATTATAATTATTCATTTAATCTTGAATAAATTTTTCAGCAAATTCTCTCATGCAGCCATCGCCACCTTTTTTCGAACATATATAATCTGAAATATTTTTAATTTTATCAACAGCATCAGATGGACAAGCAGAAAAGCCAACATGTTTTAATAAATTAAGGTCATTCAAATCATCTCCAATAAATGCAACTTCAGACAATTTAATTTTTTGTTCTTCACATAATTTTTTTACAAGTTCTAGTTTGTTTTGAATTCCTTGAAAAATAAAATCAACACCAATTTTATTTCCTCTTTTCTTTACAATAGAAGTGTTTTCTGAAGTTACAATTGCAGTTTTAATTTTATGTTTTTTGAGTATTTCGATGCCCTTTCCATCTCTTGTATTAAATTTTTTTAACTCATCTCCGTTTTCAGTATAATACATACCACTATCTGTTAAAACACCATCTACATCAGTACAAAATAATTTAATTTTTATTGGAATATTTAAATTATTTTTTTCAATTAAGTTTTCTCCTATTTTCCAATCAATTTCTTCATCTATTTCAAAATAGCTGTTTTGATTCATTTCATAGTAAGAAATTTTACCAGAAATTCTACAGTTTGACTTTAATAATAATTTTTTTGATGTAATATAAAAAGCTCCATTTTCAACAAAAAAACCATTAAAATCTTGTCGTCTAGGTCTTTTTTCAGGAGAATAATTATATGGATTTATTAATTCATTATTTTTTGACCAAATGAATCGTTTTTGTCTTACAATAGAAATTAAACTATCAAAATTGTTGTTTAAATATTTATTTATACCTCTATCTAAATCTATTGATTTCAGAAAGGGAGATGTTGCTTGAATGAGTACTATGTCTTCGAAATCAAATCTACTTGCAAAATCTATCATCGCACTTTCAGTAGTAGATGAATCTTCCGCAGTGCTTTTAGGTCTACCTATAATTTTAAGTTTTGGATTAGAAATTTGGTTTGCAATCTTTTGTATTTCTTTGCCATCAGTTGAAACATAAACTTTATCAAAGTAAATACAGTCCAAAGCAGCGTTTATAACCCAATGAATTAAAGGCTTTCCAGCAAAAAATTTTATATTTTTATTTGGAATAGATTTACTACCAGATCTTGCAGGTATGAATGCTACTATTTTTTCCATTTTATTTTTTTTAATTTTTTTCTCTGAGATAATTCAATTTCTAAAATTTCATTATTTTTTTCACTTAAACTTTCGTTTAATGAATCAAGGTCCCTAACTAATTTTCTCATTCCTCCTGGTTCAAGAGATGCAGCATGATCAGTTCCTTTCCAAGTTCGATCTAAAGTAAAATGTCTTTCTATCCATTTTGCACCTAACATAAAAGCTCCTAAATCAATTGCAATACCTAAATGATGTCCTGAAAATCCAATACTATTAACCCTTTCTTCATATAATTTTTTTAATCTAGAAATTTCTTTAATACATATATCTTTGAACGGAACTGGATATCCAGAAGTGCAACTATAAATAATTAAATCATCATTTCTATTATGTTTTTCAAAAAAATTAATAATTTTTTTTTCCTCAGCATGTGTAGTCATTCCTAAGGATAAATGAATTTGGCCATGATATTCTTTACAAAGTATTTCTAGTAAATTCATATCCATATTGCAAGCAGATGGAATTTTAATAAATTTTGGATTAATTGAAATTATATCTTTAGCTGATGATATATCCCAAACAGATGATGAATATTCAATATTAATATCATCACATAATTTTTTCAATTCAATATGGTCTTCTAAGCTCAATTCTAAAAATTCTCTATGTTGTCCATATGTATTTCCATAAGATTTTGATTTCACTGGATGCGGTATTTTATATTCTTTTTCACTTAATAATTCTTTAGGATTTCTTTTTTGAAATTTTACTATATCAACCTTGCAAAAAATCTTTGCAGTTATAATCATTTCTTTGGCAATATCCATATTCCCTTTGTGATTACATCCAATTTCTGCTATTACTTTTGGTCGCATATTATTTTAGAATTTGCTTATTTATTCAAATAATTTTTAATTGAATCAAATTCGATAACTCCTATTTCATTGAGAAGTGGTCTTAATTTATTTAATCTAATATCGTTTTTATTTCTAATGAGAACAACATTTAAATTTTTTTTTATTAATTTTGCATAAATCATTGCAGTAGATACATCACCTATTATCGTAGTTTCTTTTTTTAGGAAAGGTACTATACATTCAAATGCAATATCAGAATTAATAATTGTAAAATTATTGTCATTTTTGAAATTTAATGGATCTCCATTTTGAAAAGGATGATATTTAATTCCGATTTTATGAGATGATTCATTATTGTCAATCAAATCATCTTTTAATTTATTATAAAAATTCCAATTTTTTTTCAATTCTATTTGATGAGGTAGAATTAATATATATTTTAAATTATGAATATTTGAGTTTTGTTTAAATGAGTAGAGAATTTTTTTTAAAAAATCTAAGTAAATATTTTTTTTGAAATATTCAGATTTTAATAAAATAGGATTACTTTTTTTTAAATAGTGATGAACAAATTTTGGAAATGCTACAATTGAACTATTTATAAATTTAGAACTACCTACAATTCTTGTTCTATTGTACCAGAATCCATAATATAATTTTTTGACTAAAATCTCTAGAGGAGATTCCCAAGAATATTTATGAATAACATAACTCATTATACCGTCATCTATGTATATACATTTAATATTTTTATTTAATTTTTTTAATAATTTATAAGCATAAATAAATTCAATTCTTCTATCATTTGAAGTATAAATCTTTGAAAAATTTATTTTATTTAATTCTATATATATATCTTTAAAAATATTTTTACGGTGTTGATATTTGTTTAAATTTCCGCTGGACTGGAAATAAAGAATTTTTTTAAATGGTGATTTTTCCCAATTTTTGAGAATATTATAATAATGATTTTCTCTATCTTTAGGTTGGTCAATAAAAACAAGAATGCAATCATTAGATTCATATTCACCTAGTGCAATAATTAGCGAGTTAAGTACATGAAGTGGAGTAGATACAAAAAAAATAGATGAGTTTTTCATATTCAAGCTAAACTTTAATAACATAAATTGATTAAAATAGTTCATATAAAAAATAAAAAAACATAATGATGAAAAATTTATATTTACAAAATTATTCTCTTAACGAAATTCGTATTGGATATAGAAGTGATAAATATTTTAAAAGAAGTAAAATTATTTTAGAAAATAAAAATGATTTACGAAAAGTAAAAATTCAAATATTTCAAAGAGAAAAATCAATTCTATGTGGTATTAAAGAATCTATCGAAATATTGAAACAATGTGTTGGTTTTTATAGTGATAAAAAAAAATCAATTAAACTTTTTAAAAATTATCTTAGAATAAAAAAATCAGATAAGTATAAAGATTTAAGATGTCTACAAAAAGATTTATTTGAAGTGGAAAAAGAGCTTGATAATATTTGGGTAAATACTTTTAATGATATAGAAATTTTTTCTTTAAACGATGGTGATATTATCAATCCCTGGGAAACTGTTATGACCATTGAAGGATCATTATCATATTTTGTTAATTTGGAGACTATCTACTTAGGTATTTTATCAAGAAGGACTAAAATAGCAACTAATGTAAACAAAGTTGTTTTAGCTGCAAATAAAAAACCTATTTTGTTTTTTCCTGCTAGATTTGATCATTTTTCTTTACAAGAAGGAGATGGTTATGCTGCAATAATTGGTGGAGCTGATTCAATATCTACTGATGCACAAGGTGAATGGATAAATATAGAAGGTGTAGGAACAATCCCTCATGCTTTTATTTCTGCTTTTAACGGCAATACTGTAAAAGCTGCTGAGCTATTTAATCAAAACTTTCCTGATATTAAACTTATAGTTGTTGTTGATTATGATAATGATTCAGTTAAAACCTCTATAGATGTAGCAAAACGATTAGGCGAAAAATTATGGGCAGTGAGAATTGATACTTCTTCAAACATGGTAGATCAATCAATAATATCTTCAATGGGAAATTTTATACCAACTGGTGTCAATCAAAATTTAGTTATGAATGTAAGAGATGGTTTGGATAAAAATGGTTTTAAACAAGTTAAAATAATTGTATCGGGTGGATTTGATTTTAAAAAAATA
>CENP01013188.1_pt1 | contig 13689 bp, 11 predicted proteins | sample 361281 | NCBI WGS metagenome assembly CENP01 (sample SAMEA2591122, study PRJEB7988) | marine metagenome | biome: marine biome (ENVO:00000447); feature: deep chlorophyll maximum layer (ENVO:xxxxxxxx); material: saline water (ENVO:00002010), including plankton (ENVO:xxxxxxxx) | depth 70 m
TCTGTACATGAGGCTATTTACAGTTTAATTATGATGAAAAATAATTTCATTGCTGCTTCTGCAAATATAACTGATATGGATGAGGAAGCAAAAAAATATCCAATAGTAACAAAAGTTGAAAAAGATGTAACTTTAAATTCAGTAATGTCTAATAGTTTTGGTTTCGGTGGAACAAATGCAACTTTAGTTTTTGAAAAGGTATAATTCATGGACCTGATGAAAGGAAAAAAAGGATTAATAATGGGCGTTGCAAATGAACGTTCCATAGCATGGGGTATTTCTCAAAAACTTGCTGATGCAGGGGCAGAGCTAGCATTTACATATTTAGGCGATGCTTTAAAAAAAAGAGTCATACCTTTAGCTGAAAAATTAAACTCGAAAATAACTTTTAGTTGTGATGTTGAAAAAAAGAATGAGGTTATTAAACTATTTGAAGATATAAAATCTCAATGGGGTGAAATAGATTTTGTTGTACATGCTGTAGCATTTTCCGATAAATCAGAATTGTCTGGCGAATATCTAGATACAACTAGAGATAATTTTATAAAAAGCATGCTAATCTCATGTTTTTCTTTTACAGAAATTTCAAAAGAAGCTTCAAAAATCATGAAAAAAGGTGGAAGTATGATAACTCTTACTTATGAGTCGACAAAGACTATTCCTAATTACAATGTTATGGGTGTCTGTAAGTCAGCGCTTGAGGCAAGTGTAAAATATTTAGCCAGAGACCTAGGAACTAAAGGAATAAGAGTAAATGCAATAAGTGCTGGTCCAATAAAAACTCTAGCAGCTTCTGCTATTGGGGATGCAAAGTTTCTTTATAAATGGAATCAAAACCATTCTTTTTTAAAAAGAAATGTAGATATTCATGACGTAGGCAATTCTGCTTTATATTTATTAAGTGATCTTGCGGCTGGTGTCACGGGAGAAATTCATTATGTTGATGCTGGATATAACAAAGTAGGAATGCCAGATCCTAAAAATATCTCTTAACTTGCAAAAATAACATCGCTTAAATGCATAAATAGTAAGTCTAAATATATCTAAAAAAAATTATAAATATTTTATCAAATGAAAAAAATAAATGAAAAATTTAAAGAAAAATTAGATAACTTTTTTGACTGGGTCAAAGGAGCTCAATTAATCGAACTTAAAACATGTAATATCAGTGAAGACCCAGTAAGACCAGAGTTAGATATTAAGTTTAGAACTGAATATGGACGTAAAATTTATGGTGTTAAATATAAAAAAGAAATTTGTGCAATTATGTGTTTTGGGTTTACAAATGAAATTCCAAAAACAGTTGAAGAGCTAGATAAGATGACTAAAGATGCTCACTTGCAAAGTGCCTTGAGAGACCAAAAAGTAGGAAAAATAGCGATTGCTTATACAGTTTGGTCTAAGAAGAAAGGTGGAGGAAAATTAATTGTAAAAGAAGTATTTAGAAAAATTAAGAAATCAAATCATCTTAATAGACTGGTTACTTTATCCCCTTTAACTGAAATGGCTAGAAATTTTCATTTAAATAATGGAGCCTTTGAACTTCAAGTAAATGAAAAAACTCAAAATTTTGAATATAAAATCTAGGACTCTAAGCTACTGCTTGTTTAATAGATAATTTAACTTTACCTCTGTCAAAGCCTACAACTTTTACTGAAACTTCATCGCCCTCTTTGACAACATCTCCTACTTTAGCAACTCTTTTAGCGGCAAGTTCTGAGATATGAACCAAGCCATCTTGCTTTCCTAAAAAGTTTACAAAAGCTCCAAATTCCATAATCTTAACTACTTTACCTTTGTAAATTTTACCCATCTCAGGTTTGGCTACTAAACTTTTGATGAACTCTATAGCTTTATTTCTAGAAACTTCGTCTGGTGCAGCAACAGTTACTTCTCCAGTGTCTTTAACATCCACTTTTGCTCCAGAAGTCTCGACTATTTCTCTAATCGTTGCCCCTCCTTTACCTATTACAGTTGCAATATCTTTCTTATCAACTTTTATAGTCTCCATTTTAGGAGTGTGTTTTGAAAATTCTTTTCTTGAAGATTTAAGTGCTTTGTTCATTTCGCCTAGAATATGCTCCCTTCCTCCCTTAGCTTGATCTAGAGCTTTTTCCATAATCTCAAATGTAATACCTGTAATTTTAATGTCCATTTGAAGAGATGTTATTCCATCTTTTGTTCCAGCTACTTTAAAGTCCATATCTCCTAAATGATCTTCGTCACCTAAGATATCTGAAAGCACTGAAAATTTATCGCCTTCTTTTATTAATCCCATAGCTATACCGGCGACTGGTTCTTTTATAGGTACGCCTGCATCCATTAAAGATAAAGAGGTTCCACAAACTGTTGCCATTGAGGAGGAGCCGTTAGACTCGGTAATTTCTGAAACAACTCTCAAAGTATAAGGAAAATTTTCCTTTAATGGTAATGAGGAATTTATCGCTCTCCAGGCAAGTTTACCATGTCCTATCTCTCTTCTGCCAGTTCCAATTCTACCACATTCTCCAACAGAGAAAGGAGGAAAATTATAATGTAACATAAAACTCGATCTTTGCATTCCTTCTAAGCTCTCTAATCTTTGTTCATCATCGGTCATTCCTAGAGTTGTAACTACTAATGCCTGGGTTTCTCCTCTAGTAAATAAAGCAGAACCATGTGTCCTCGGCAGTACTCCAACTTCACATTTTATTTGTCTTACGTCAGCTAAACCTCTGCCATCAATTCTTTTCTTATCTTTTAATATTGCCGTTCTAACTATATCTTTTTCTAGAGACTTTAATTGTGCCATAGCTTGATTTTCAGTCACTTTTTCATCCTCAGCGAACATTTCTTTAACTTGAGATTCTATTTCAGAAATAGCTGTTGATCTTTTCTTTTTATCTATTTCTTTAAAAGCAGTTCTAAGACCGCTTTCAAATTTATCAGTGATTTTCTTTTTAACATCTGAATGGTCAATTTCTTCTACTTCCCATTTAGGTTTGCCAGCTTTTTTAGCTAATTTTTCAATTGACTCGATTACAGGCACAAAGTTTTCATGACCAAACTTTACAGCGTCTAACATTATTTTTTCTGAAAGACCTGAAGTTTCAGACTCAACCATTAAAACTGCATCTTTAGTTCCTGCAACAACTAAATCTAATTCTGAGTCTTTTAATTCTTCAATAGATGGGTTCAATAAAAATTTTCCATCTTTATACCCAACTCTACTAGCAGCAATGGGGCCTTGAAAGGGAAGTCCTGATATTGCTAAAGCAGCTGATGAAGCAATTATTGATAAAATATCTGGTTGATTTTCACCATCGTAAGATAGGACAGTTGGAAGTAGCTGAACTTCATTTAAAAAGCTTGAAGGAAATAGAGGCCTAATGGGTCTATCTATAAGTCTTGAAATTAATGTTTCAGCTTCGGTAGGTCTTGCTTCTCTTTTAAAATAACCTCCAGGGATTTTTCCAGCTGCGTAATATTTTTCTTGATAATTTACAGATAAAGGAAAATAATCTTGTCCATCTTTCAATTTTTTTGCTCCAACCACTGTTGCAATCACAACTGTTTCTCCACAAGTTGCAATAATAGCTCCATCAGCCTGTCTAGCAATTCTTCCTGTTTCTAAAGTTATTTTTTTTCCATTTATTTTAATTTCTTCTTTATGAATTTTAAACATTATTTCCTTAAATTTAATTGTTTTAGAACTTTACTGTATGACTCTGGATCTCTTCTTTTTAAATAAGTTAAAAGTTTTTTTCTTCTGTTGACTGATTTTTCTAATCCTAAAGTAGAATGTTTATCTTTTTTAAATTTCTTAAAATGTTCTGATAATCTTGCAATTTTTTTGCTCAATAATTCAATTTGAACCTCAGCGGACCCAACATCTTTTTCGTGAATAGCCAATGTATTAGTTGTACTTTTTTTCGATTGTTTCATTTTTTCTATTCTTTTCTATTAATCTTTCAATTTTTTCTGCATACTCAAAGGAGTTGTCTTCAATAAATGAAAGTTTAGGAAGAAACTTAGTATCAATTTTTTTTGACAATGCTTTTCTAACAAGATGTGAGAATTCAGTCAAGGTACTTACGGTTTTTCTCATCTCTACTCCACCTAAGGGAATTACATAGGTTCTTGCGGTTTTTAAGTCTGGCGTCATTCTGACCTCAGTAACAGTTATCATTTTAGTATCAAGCATAGGAATTTTTGCTTCATTTCTGATGAAAATTTCTCCAAGATTTTGTTTTATAAGTTCACCAACTCTTAACTGTCTTTGACTATAAGCTTGATTTCGACTGTCTTTTTTCATTAAATTGTTCTTTGTATTTTTTTAGATTCATAAGACTCGATGATATCATTTTCTTTAAAATCAATAAAATCTTTTAACCCAATACCGCATTCTAAACCTGTTTTTACTTCTTTTACAGCATTCTTCTCTCTAAATATACTTGAAATTTCTCCATCATAAACAACCACTCCATCTCTTATAAGCCTTGCTTTTGATTTGTTTTTAATTTCACCGTTAACAACTTTTGATCCAGCTATCCTACCTGCATTAGAAACACTAAATACTTTTTGTACTTGAGCTGAGCCATTTGCAACTTCTTTTATATCTGGTTCTAATAAACCAGAAAGACCTTTTTCTATAGTCTCAAGTGCTTCATAGATTATATTGAAATATTTAATTTCTATATTTTGGTCTTCTGCTAACTTTTTTGCTTCCCTGTTAGGTTTGACGTTGAAGCCAATTAATAAAGCATTTGATGCTTTAGCTAAAAGAACATCGCTTTCATTTATCATGCCTATATCTGATAAAATAATATGTGCTTGAACTTCATCATGTTTAATTTTGTTTATAGCCATTTTTAAGGCTTCGTTTGAACCTTGTACATCTGACTTTATAATTATATTTAGTTCATCTTTACTAGATTTGTCCTCAAATAATTTTGTTTTATCTTTTGCTATTAATTTTTTATTAGGATTGCTATCTGCCTTTTTAAAATCAGCGATCTCCTTTGCTTTCTCCTCATTTTCAGTTACGGAAAATTCAGCGCCAGCAAATGCAGAGTCGTTCATCCCTAATATTTCAATAGGCATAGATGGTGAGGCTTCTTCAACGTTGTTTCCCTCATAATTAATCATTGCTCTTATTTTGCCCCAGGTATTTCCGCAAACAAAAAAGTTGCCTTTTTTTAATAAACCGCTAGATATTAGAATTGTAGACACCGGTCCTTTCCCTTTATCTATTTTTGACTCCAGCACCACTCCAGAAGCAGGTCCAGCAAAAGAAGACTTCAAATCTAATATTTCTGATTGAAGAAGTATTGTTTCTTTAAGTTTGTCCAAGTTTTCTTTTTTTTTAGCAGAAACTTCAACAAATAAGGTTTCTCCACTTAATTCCTCAGCTATAAGTTCATGTTGCATTAAATCATTTTTTATCTTGCTTATGTTTTTATTGGGCAGATCACATTTGTTTATAGCTACAATAATCGGAACCTTTGCAGCTTTTGAGTGTTTTATAGCCTCAATAGTTTGTGGTTTAACCCCATCATCCGCAGCTACAACCAATACAACAATGTCAGTTACTTTTGATCCTCTAGCCCTCATTTCAGTGAAAGCTGCATGTCCAGGGGTGTCAATAAAAGTAATGGTCTCTCCCTTGTCAGTTTTTACTTGGTAGGCTCCGATATGTTGGGTTATGCCACCATGTTCACCAGAAACAACATCGGTATTTCTCAGTGAATCAAGCAAAGAAGTTTTTCCATGATCAACATGTCCCATTATCGTAACCACTGGAGGTCTTTTTTTTAGATTACCCTTAACAATATTTTTAATCTTGATAGTTTCTAATACTGGTTTTTCCTCAATAATTGGCTTATGACCAAATTCTTTAACTATGTACTCGGCAGTATCTTTGTCTATAACGTGATTAATTGTAGCTACAACTTTCATATTGAATAAGAATTTTATAATATCACTAGAACGTTCAGCCATTCTATTTGATAGTTCTTGTATAGAGATTTGTTCTGGAATTTTTACGTCTCTAATAACTTTTTTAAACTCTTTTTTTTCCTCAGTTTGGGGGTTATTTCTTTTTTCTTTTAATCGAGCTCTTTTTACTGAAGCTAAACTTCTTTGTTTAATTTCTATTTCTTCAACATTTAATGCTCTAGAGACTGTTAACTTAAAATCTTTTTTTTCTACTGGTCCTCTTAATTTTAATTTATTTTTGTTAGATTTTTTTTCATCTTTTTTTATAAAGGCTTTTGTTGCTTGTTGCTCAACAAATTTTCGTTCTAAGTTTTTTTTATGTGATTGAGCTTTGCCTTCAAAATTATTTGAAGTAATTGGTTTTCCAGGATTTCTAAAGCCCCTGTGAGTTTTTTTCTTTTCTATAAAATAAGACTTTTTACTATCTTTTTTTTTGATTGAAGAAACATCAATTTTTTTATTAAATGTACTAGAAATAGTTAAAGTTTTTTTTTTGTTTTTATCTTCGTTCATAAAATTACTCTTTAAAAGCAATCTCCCTTGCATTCATTATTAGCTGGTCAGCCTCTTCTCTGGATAAAGAGAACTCTTCTAAATATCCTTCTATTCTAACTTTCTTTCCTTTTACCTCATCAAAACCCCCTATTAACTCATCTGACGACAAATAAGCGAAGTCACTTAGTTTTTTAATATTTCTTTGACCCAATAAAACTAGCATACCTTGGGTTATACCTTTTAAGTTTATTAGCGAATCTTCTACTCCTAACTCTTTAAGCTTTTTAGAAACTTCTTCCTTTTCTTTTATTAAATTTTCTTTTGATCTATTAATTAACTCCTCTGCGGTGTTCTCGTCTATTCCTTCTATTTTTGAAATGTCCTCAGCCTTAGATTGAGATATTTCTTCGATACCTTGAAAACCCTCTGACACTAAAAGTTGGCCCAATGTTTCATCAACTTCTAAATTTTTTATTAGATTTTCTGTTTTATCTTTAAATTCTAATTGTCTTCGTTCAGAGTCTTCTTTTTCAGTTAAAATATCTATTTCGAAATTTGTTAATTTAGATGCTAATCTTACATTTTGACCTCTTCGACCTATAGCTTTACTCAAATTTTCTTCAGATAAAATTACATCAATTCTTTTATTTTCTTGATCAATTAAAACTTTTTGTATTTCAGCAGGTGATAAAGACTCTGAAATTAAAGTTGGAAGATCTTCCGTCCATTTGATTATGTCAATTTTTTCTCCATGAAGTTCATTTACAATAGTTTGAACTCTACTGCCTCGCATACCTACACATGCGCCCACAGGATCAATTGAGCTATCTTTAGAATAAACACATATTTTCGCTCTACTACCAGGATCTCTTGCTACGGATCTAATTTCTATTGTTCCTTCATAAATTTCAGGAACTTCTTGAAAAAAAAGTTTTGCTAAAAATTGAGGATGCGCTCTTGATAAAAATATCTGATGCCCTTTAATTTCTTTTTTTACTTCACTACAATATGCTTTTACTCTATCTCCTGTTTTAAGAATTTCTCTAGGTATTAATTCATCTTTTTTTATAACTCCTTCAGCTCTTCCTAAATCTACGATTACATTTCCATATTCCATTCTTTTAATTATGCCACTTAATATTTGCCCTTGTTTATCTATAAATTCCTCATATTGTCTGCTTTTTTCGGCCTCTTTGACTCGAAAGCTTATTACTTGCTTAGCACTTTGAGCCGCTATTCTTCCAAAATCTATTTGTGGCAACTCTTCAAAGATTTTATCACCAATTTTAAGTTCTTTTTTTTCTTTATTGGTTTTATCTGCATCAGCTAGAGTAATTTGTCTATTTGGATCTTCAATGTTCTCAACTATTTCAAGAACTTTGTTTATTTTGATTTCACCGTTTTCTCTATCAATATTTACTTCTATAGTGTTATCATTACCAAACTTTGTTAATGCTGCCTTTTGAATTGCGCTCTCCATCGACTCAATAACTAGTTCCTTATCAATAGATTTTTCATTTGCCACAGCTTCAACTATCCTTAAAAGCTCTAGTTTATCTAATCCTCTATTTAACATATTTTTCCTTTTTGTTTTTTCCAAAAAAAAATGGGCAAAAGCCCATTTTGTAAAATTAGCAATGTCATTACTATTTAATAAATATTTATATGTTTTTCAAGGTTACAGTTTAAAAAAATTTACTTTATCTGTTTTTTCCCAAGAAAATTGACCATTATTTTGAGGTTGTCTTCCAAAATGACCGTAGGCTGAAGTCGCCTCATATATTGGCTTATTCAATTGTAATAATTCCCTTATTCCCCTAGGAGACAAATCAAAGTTTTGTTGGATAACTTTTTTTACTTTTTCTGTCTTCTCGGCGTCCTTATCAGCTAATTTTATATAGATAGAAAGTGGTTTGGAAACACCTATAGCATAGGCAAGTTGAATAAGACATTTGTTTGAAACTCCTGCCGCTACAATATTTTTTGCAATATATCTACTTACATATGCGGCAGATCTATCAACTTTAGTAGGGTCTTTTCCTGAAAATGCTCCTCCTCCATGTGGCGCTGCACCACCATAAGTGTCTACAATTATTTTTCTCCCTGTAAGACCAGTATCCCCATCAGGACCACCAATAATAAACTGTCCAGTCGGGTTAATATAAATTTCTTTTTCATCTAAATCTTTAAGAAAACTTTCAGGAATAGATCTTTTTATATAAGGAATTAAAAGATCTTTGACTTGTTTCTGGTTTACATCTTTTGAATGTTGAGTAGAAATAACTATTGAAGTTACTTTTTTTGGTTTTTCGTTTTCATATAAAATAGTTACCTGGCTTTTAGAGTCTGGTTCTATACCCTCCAAATTACCTTTTTTCCTATCCTCTGCCATTAATCTCAAAATTTTGTGAGAAAAATGAATTGGAGCTGGCATTAAATCTTTTGTTTCATCACAGGCATATCCAAACATTATACCTTGATCGCCTGCGCCTTCATCTTTGTTTCCTTTAGAGTCTACACCCATAGCTATATCTGTTGATTGTTCGTGTAAATGAGTTTCTATGTTTGCTGTTTTCCAACTAAATCCTTTTTGATCATAACCAATATCTTTTATACATTTTCTTACTTTCTCAATAATTTCTTCGCTTTTAATTTTTGGTCCTCTAGTCTCGCCCGCAAGAACAACTTTGTTAGTGGTTGCTAAAGTTTCACATGCAACTCTTGCAAAAGGCTCTTTTGCTAAATAAGTATCTACGACCATGTCAGAAATTCGATCACAAACTTTGTCGGGATGCCCCTCAGAAACAGACTCGCTTGTAAATAAAAAATTTTTACTCATTTAAATCTATTTTTTAATGTTAAAAAGATGACTGTATATGTAAATAAAAGTAAAAAAAATATCAAATCATTTCTATTTTTAAAATTATTTTGAATTAACGGTACTTTTAATTCTATATTCCCAGATTCGTAAGGTTCTAGCCTTTTTATTGGAATACCTTTATTGTTTATAAATGCACTTATCCCCTTGTTTGCTGATCTTAAAAGATATGTATTGCTCTCAATAGCTCTAAAAGTTGCTTTTGAAAAATGTTGATAAGGACCAATAGTACCTCCAAACCATCCATCTTCAGATATATTAAGTATGAAGTTTAAATCATCGATTGTATTTTGAGTCATTTCAGGAAAAATGATTTCATAACATATTAAAGGTAAAATTTTATAATCATAAATAATTAAATTTTGCTGTTTAGTTCCTTTTGAAAAAGAACCATAACCGCGTGAAATTTTTTTTAAACCAAAGTCATTTAAAAAATCTTCAAAAGGTAGAAACTCACCAAATGGGACGAGTTTTTGTTTATTATATTTATAAATAATTTCAAAATTATTATTTACCGCGACTAAGCTGTTAAAATAATGTTCTTTATCTGAATATTCATTTCTTAAGTTAATACCAAATATAATAGTATGGTCGTTTGAAAAATTTTTTTGAAAAATGCTTTTAATTTTCTTAACCTCAGAATAACTATATCCCCCAAAAACCCCCTCTGGCCAAATAAACAGAGTTTTTTCATTTTTTTTTGGCTCACTAAACTTAATTATTTCTAAAATTTGATTATTTAACTCAACTTGTGACAAATCATAATTTAAATCAAAATTAGGTGAAACTATTTTAATTCTTGTTAAATTATTTTCATTTTGTCCTAGATTATTGATAAATTTAGTGTTTTTGTTAATTGAAAAAGAACCATAAATATAATTTGAGAAAAACAGTAAAATTAAAAAGAAAAATATTGACAAATTCAGATTGTTTTTTCTATGCATTATTAATAGCGGAGAGCAAAAAATTGTTAAAGTAAGTAGGTTAAATGCAAATAAACCTATTGGATTTAAAATTTGCAATATTTCAATAAACCAAGACCAGCTATAAGCCCATAGATTCCAGGGAAAGCCAGTAAAAATTTTAGCTCTTAAATAATCTAAAAATGAAAGTGAGGCACAAAAAAATAATATTGAAGGAAAATTGTTTTTTAAAAATGGTCCGACAATAATTGTACTCACCCCATAAAATAAACCAAGAAATAATGGAATTAAAAATAATGATAAAGGGATAAGGTAATTTAAATCTGAGTCAAAAGTTAGTGAATTAGAAATCCAGTGTGTTCCAGTTAGAAAAAAGCCAACACCAAAAAAATAACCAATATAAAATAAGTTTATTAGATAAGGTTTTTTTCTGTAGGTACTTTTTGACTTTTTATTCACATAAACAAGAATTGCAAATAAGCATGGAATAATTAAAAAATTCAAAAAAGTTAAGTTATATGGTTGAAAAGTTAAAACAGTTAACATTCCTAAAACTAAGGGAAATAAAAAAACAAGGCTGACTCTTTTATTGATTAAATTTTCTAAAAGCATTTAATTAATTTGTTTTAAAAATTTATTTTCAATTTTTTTCATTACTAAATAATCTCTTTTAGATTTGTGTTTATGTCCTAATAAATGTGCCAAACCATGTATCCATGTTTCATCAAATTTTAAGTAAAAATTTTTTTTATTTAAGTTAGTTTTTAATTTATTCAAGTTAATCACTATATCTCCAATATAAACAAAAGATTGTTTCCTTTTTTTTTTTGGTTTTAGTGACTCATTAGAAGGAAAAGACAAAATATCAGTTGTTTTATTTTTTTTTCTAAATTTTAAATTTAATTTAGTTATAAGTTTACTGTCTGATAACAATAATGAGAATTCTATCTTTTTATTTTTAAGAGAAATATTATTATTTAATTTTTTAATTTTTGTTTTAATATAATTTTCTGGATTTTTAATATACTTTTTCCAATTTTTATTATCAATAAGTACATTAATTTTTATCATCAAAATTTTTTTGATAGGCTTGAATAATTTTTGAAACCAATGGATGCCTTACTACATCTCTGTGGTCAAATTCGATGGTTTTAATTCCACTTATGTTTTTTAAAATGTTTTTTGATTTAATTAAACCTGAATTATTTTTATTTAATAGATCAATTTGAGATGGATCTCCGTTAACTACTAGTTTTGAATTTTCGCCTATTCGTGTTAGAAACATTTTTATTTGAGTAGTTGTTGCATTTTGAGCTTCATCTAATATTGCAAAAGAATTTCTTAAGGTTCTTCCTCGCATAAAAGCTAAGGGCGCTATCTCAATTTCTCCTGTTTCTATTTTTCTTTGTATTTTTTCAAAGCCAAATAAATCATATAAAGCGTCATACAAAGGTCTTAAATATGGATCTACTTTTTCTTTCATGTCCCCTGGTAGAAAACCAAGTTTTTCTCCAGCTTCTACTGCTGGTCTAGACAGTATTACCCTTTCAACTTTTTTTTCCATCAATAAAGTAATCGCAACTGAAACAGCTAAAAAACTTTTTCCAGTTCCAGCAGGTCCCAACGCCATAATTATACTGTTCTCTTTTAATGCTTGAATATATTCGGATTGTTTTTTTGATCTTGCTATAACTGACTTTTTTGGAGTTTTAATTAAATGCTCTAATGGCTGGATATTTTTACCTGCTGTCCCAATATTTTTGTTCACTGACAAAACTATATCATTTTTTTCAATTAAATTAGTCAAAAGAAATTTGTTTAAAAGAAACTTTATAGCTTCAGATATATTAGATATATCCTCACTTTTACCTTTTGCGGTAATTGAATTTCCTCTAAAAAAAATATTTGTATTTGTCAATTTTTCTAATTCTAACAAATTATTGTTAAATTCGCCTACAATAGCCATAAGAGCATCATTGTCGAGAATCTGGATATTGACGGTTTCTTTATCGATTTTCCTGATTATATAACTCTCAGTAAATTTACTTACTTTAGACATTATAGGGAAATTTCTCCAAAAAGTGTGTTTTGGTTAAAATTTGTAACTTTAACATCATAAATTTTTCCAGTTAAATCTTGATCATTTTTAACTATTACAGCATTTGCATATTTGTCTCTTCCAAAATATTCTCCTTCTTTTTTATTTAAAGAGTTTTCAAACAAAACTTCTACTTTTTTGTCTAAAAGTTTTTGACGGTAATTTTTTACAATTTCATCAGATTTTCTTTGAAATATCATTAATCTTTTTTTAGCTATCTTTTCGTCAATAATTTTCAATTTAGATGCTGGAGTCCCTGGTCTAGGGCTAAAAACAAATGAATATGAGTTGATAAAATCAACTTTATCCAATAAAGCTAAAGTTAAGTTAAAATCTTCATCGGTCTCTCCCGGATAACCAATTATAAAATCGCTAGAAAACTTTATAGATGAATTTTTATCTTTCAATTTTTTTACAGTACCAAAATAATCGTTGATATTATGTTTTCGATTCATAAGTTTTAAAATTTTACTAGATCCGCTTTGAACAGGCAAATGAACAAGGGGCATCAATTTTTGACAATTTTTATATGCACCAATCAAATCATCAGTCATATCTTTTGGATGTGAAGTAGTATACCTTATTCTTTCCAATCCGTTCATTTCGTTTAACTCACATATTAAATCTGAAAGTAAAAAATTTTTTGAATTATATGCATTAACGTTTTGTCCTAATAATGTTATTTCTTTCGTGCCTCCATCGATCAACTGTTTTGCCTCAGATATAATTTCATGATTAGATCTTGAATATTCAGGCCCTCTTGTATAAGGAACAACACAAAAATTACAAAACTTATCACAGCCCTCTTGAATAGTAAGAAAAGAGGACGTCTTAGAATCTTTTGTTTTAATTAAATTTAAACTATCAAATTTTTCAATCACATCAAATTCTGTGCTATTGACTCTCCTTTTCTCAATTTCAATTTTATTCATTATTTTTGGAATTTTGTGATATGACTGTGGTCCAAATACTCCATCAATATAGCTCTCTCTTTTTAACATTTCTTCACCTTCGGCTTGAGCTACGCAGCCAGTAACTAAAAGAATAGGTTTTTTTTTATTTCTAAATTTTTTTTTGAGTCTTCCTACATCGTCATAAACTTTATCCGTAGCCTTCTCTCTAATGTGACAGGTGTTTAATACATAGCAACTTGTTTCTGAGATATTTTCTGTTTGAGTATAACCAATCTTTTTAAATAAATCCAAAATACGATTACTATCATATTCGTTCATTTGGCATCCAAAAGTTTTAATAAAAATTTTTTTATTCAAAATATTAATTTTTTTTAATTTTTGATCCGTATAATTCCAGTTTGTGGT
>CENP01067611.1_pt1 | contig 13683 bp, 17 predicted proteins | sample 361281 | NCBI WGS metagenome assembly CENP01 (sample SAMEA2591122, study PRJEB7988) | marine metagenome | biome: marine biome (ENVO:00000447); feature: deep chlorophyll maximum layer (ENVO:xxxxxxxx); material: saline water (ENVO:00002010), including plankton (ENVO:xxxxxxxx) | depth 70 m
CACTCATTCTTGTAATTTCTCAATTCATAATTATTTCAATATTAAATGCAATTTACAATACTATTTTTATTATTTGTTCCAATAATTGAAATATATTTTATGATCAAAATAGGCACTATTATTGGTGCTTTCAATACCATAATGGCAACATTAATAACTGCGGCAGTTGGACTTTATTTTGTTCGTTTGCAGGGTATCTCTACTTTATATTCAGCCGCTAACAATCTTCGCAATAACAGAGAGCCATTCAGAGAAATTTTAAATGGATTTTGTTTAATTATTTCAGCAGTTTTATTAATTATTCCAGGTTTCGTAACCGATATAATTGGTACTTTGTTACTTATACCTTTCTCTAGAAATATTATTCTAAAATTTATTAAAACTAATAATCATATAAATAAAAAGAGAAATCAAAATGATCCAGATATAATAGAAATTCAAGCGGAGGAAATTGATGAACGAAATAAAAAATAACCAAAAAAAATACGAAATTGTCGCAAAATATATAAAAGATATATCTTTTGAAATTCCGTCACCAGATAGTTTTGTTAATGCTGCAGAAAATCTTGGATTATATTCTACAAAACTAGATCTTAGCAGCAAGCCGTTTAAAAATAATTTAGCTGAATTAAATTGCAAGTTTCTTCTAGAGGCTCCTGATAATATAAAAGATAAAATACATGCTGAAGTTTGCATTTCTATTGTTTTCAAATTAATTGACTCAAAAATGAATGCAGACGAAATAAAAAAAACAATTTTAATATCTATACCGAATGAAAATTTTGAATATATGAAAGATATTGTTACTACATTATTTCAAAAATCAGGTTTTAAAAATTTTAAATTCAATAAACCAATTGATTTTGAGGACCTTTACAAAAAACAGTTTACTATTTGAGCATTGAAGATTTTGGAATTTCTTTTTTTAAAAAATTTCTATGTAATTCTTTTTCAATATTTGTTACTGCTTGAATAATATGTTTTCTATTTTTTAAAACTTCATTATCTATAGATGCTTTTTCATTACTATTTTCATTAAATTCTAAAGTTGGTTCTTTTTTTTCTAAAAGCTCAATATAAATTTTAGCTAATAGTTCACAATCCAATAACGCAGAGTGCTTTTGGCGTCTAGAATTATCAATTTTAAACCTTTTACATAGGGCATCTACACTATTTTGTGCACCAGGAAATTTTTCTCTAGCGATATTTAACGTATCTATTACATCATTATTAGAAATTTGACCTAATCCCACTTCTTTCAGTTCTTTATTAATAAAAGCTAAATCAAATTCAGCGTTATGAATCACTAATTTTTTTTCACAAATAAAATTTTTGAAATCTTCAACAATATCTTCAAATTTTGGTTTATCATCTAAAAACTCTCTTGTGATCCCGTGAGTCTCGTAAGCTCCTTGAGATATTTCCATTTCAGGATTTAGAAATACATGAAATTTTTTTCCAGTTGGAATATGATCTTCAATTTCGATACACGCTATCTCAATTATTTTATCTTTAACTGAAGAAAGACCGGTGGTTTCTGTATCTAGTAAAATTTCTTTCATATAATTATTTTATTTAATAAAATTCTAGCTTCTTTTTTTATATTTGCACTATTAAAATTGTTTTTAACCACAAAATCTGCTTTTTCCTTTTTTTTATGAATAGGCATTTGTAATGATTTTAATATTTTTTGTATTTTAGGATTAAAATTATTTCTTTTTTTTAAATTCGAAGATACTTTTTTTTTGTCGCCAACAATTAACACTAGAATATCTGTACTAAGATCTAATCTGTTTTCTAAAAATAAAGGGACATCTAATACAACAGCTTTTTTTTTTCGATTTTTCTTTAAAAACAATTGCATCCTTTTTCTAACTTCTGGATGAACAATTTTAATAATTTTTTTGAGGTTGTTTGGGTTTTTTATAACAATATCAACTAGCTGAGATTTTTTTAAAGGAAATTTATCTAAATATTTAGGGAAAATTTTTTTTAATTTGAAAAATATAGATTTATTTGTTTTGTATAAATTTTGAACGATTGCATCTGCACAAAACAAAGGAATATTGAGCTGCTTAGCAAAAAAAGATTTACCAGAGCCAATATCACCAAGTACTGCGATCCTAATCATTTAACAAATTTATCACTTTCTCGTTTATTTCAGGTTTAATACCATGCCATATCTCAAAAGATTTCTGCGCTTGATATAGGAACATCATTTTACCATCTACGGTTTTGTTTCCTAATTTTTCAGCATCAACTAAAAATTTGGTCTTAGGTTTGTAAATAATATCATAAAATATCTTATCTTTTACGTTTGAAAAATCTAAACCTAAACTATCATCCTGCTTAAGCCCAATGCTCGTACAATTAATAATAATATCAAAATCAACAATCTTGCCCCAATCTGATACGACCAAATTATGTTCTTTGGCCAGGGCCTCAGCTTTATTTTTTGTTCTATTACTTATAAAAATATTTTTAACCCCTAATTTATTTAAAGCAATTACTATGGAGGAAACAACACCACCTGCACCAAGGATATAGGCTGTTTTATTCAAACCATTAAAGTTTAAGTCTATTAATGATTGTTCAAAACCATAAACATCGGTGTTATCACCGATGATTTTATTATCGGAGAGAGTGATGGTATTAACTGATTGTAAGGTTAAGGCTAACTTCGTTAGTTCAGTACAATAATTAATGACGGTTTTTTTGAAAGGAACGGTAACATTTATACCTGATATTTTTTGGTCCGATTTTACAAATTCACCAACTTTATCTTCGGTTAGTAATTTTTTTTCATAATTTCCACCAACCTTATATCTACTTAACCAATAATTATGTAATTTAGGTGATAGGGAGTGTTCAATTGGATTTCCAATAACTAAATATTTTTTCATTTTAGATCATTTAAATATTTTTTTAATTGTTTCATAGGCAAGCCCATAATAGCCTCCATATCATCATGTATTTCATCAAATAAATCAAGGCCACCGGCTTCAATTTGGTAAACACCATATTTCAACATTTTTTGTTCATCCAGTCTTTCAATATATTCATCAATTTCTTTATCTGTTAAATTTTTGACTTTTAAGGGGCAACTCTCATGAAAATTTGTAATCATGCTTCCACCGCGTGATACACAAACAGCTGAATGTAAAAAATGTTTATTATTGTTTAATAATGTTAAAATTGATCTGGCTTCACTCTTTTTCTGAGGTTTACTATAGTTCTTACCTTCAAAATCCATCACCTGGTCGGCCCCTATTACTACTTCTCCTGGATATTTTGCGCTTATACGATTAGCTTTTAATTCAGCAAGATTTTTTGCAATTTGCAGACAGGTGGCGCCGTTTTTAATTAAAGATATTTTAATTTCATCTTCGTCCACTCCCGGAGGCTTCTGCTTTACATTAAAATGATTGTCTTTGAGAATTTTTAGTCTTATCCCGCTACTAGAAGCTAGAATAACATCTTTAATCATTTTGTTTTTGAATTTCTATAATTTTAATTATCGCAGCAGCTGTTTCTTCAACTGATTTCCTTGTTACATCAATTATTGGAATTTTGTTCAAAGTAAATATTTTTTTTGATGTCTTAATCTCTGTTTCAATTGTATTCATATTTATATAAGCTGAAGATAATTTATCATTTAAAATATTTATTCTTGTTTTCCTAACATCAAATAATCTGCTTGGGTCTATTACCAATCCTACTTTAGTAGCTGATGATTTGAAAATATTATCAGGTAAAATCTGGTGTTGAACGAGCGGTATATTAGATACTTTAAAGCCTCTTTCTCCTAAATAAAGAGAAGTTGGGGTTTTACTTGTTCTGCTTACTCCTAAAATTATTATATCTGCATCTACGGCTGTGTCTAATTTTTGACCGTCATCGTGTTGTAAAGTAAACTGCATGGCCTCAATTTTTTTATAATATTCTTTGTTTAATACATGTTGGCCGCTTGGTTTTAAGGTAGCTTTTTGTTTAAAAATTTTTTCAAATTGCGGTATCAAATAATCAAGTAAGCCAAAGCAAGGTATGTTAAAAGCTTTACATTCATTAATAATGTGATTTGTTGTTTGTTTTTCAACTAACGTGTAGAGTATAATAGGGTTTTCAGTACCCTTGCAGGCCTTAATTAAAGTTGCTGTTTGAGTAGTTGTTCTCATAAAGGCAAAGTGATGAATTTTATATATATTTTTAGGAAATTGAGCTTTAAGTGCTAAGTATATTCTGTCTACAGTTTCTCCAGTTGAGTCAGATACTAGAAAAAAATTAAAAGTTTTGTTCATAAGGTTGTTTATAAAGATTTTATAAAAATTTTATATCCATAGATTTAATAAAAAAATAAAATTATCTATATTTATTAAGACATTTATAAATTCTTATTCAATAAAATAACCTTATACAAATTTACTGAATTTCGTTAATAACTTATAAATATTGCGAAGTATTGATTTAGTGTTGTTTGTAAAAATGTATAAAGTCTTACTAAAAAACTGACCCCAAAATTAACATTATCTAATAAAACTAATATAATATAACTATATATATTTATTATTAATACTAATAAGAATATTTAAAGTATTGCAAAATAACTTAAAAATAGTTATAAGAAGTTCTCATCAATAAACTTTTCCATTATGAATCTACAAGAACTAAAAGATAAAACGCCTGCTGATTTAATATCTGAAGCTGAAAAGCTAGGTATAGAAAATCCAAGTACTTTGAGAAAGCAAGAAATCCTTTTCGCTATTTTAAAAAAAATGGCAGAAAAAGACGAGCAAATTACAGCCACGGGTGTATTAGAGACTTTACAAGACGGATTTGGTTTTTTAAGAGCAATGGAATCAAATTATTTACCGGGGCCAGATGATATATATGTTAGCCCAAGTCAAATTAGAAGATTCGGTTTAAGAAAAGGTGACACAGTTGAAGGTGAAATTAGAGCCCCAAAAGATCAAGAAAGATATTTTGCATTATTAAAAGTAAATAAAATAAATTTTGAGGACCCGGAAAAGACAAAACATAAGATTAATTTTGACAATTTAACACCGCTGTATCCAGACATGAAAATAAAATTAGAAATTGAAAAAACAAAAATAGAAAAAAAAACAGATGTAACAGCAAGAGTAATTGATTTAGTTTCTCCTATTGGAAAAGGACAGAGGTCTTTAGTCGTTGCCCCTCCTAGAACCGGTAAAACAGTTATATTACAAAATATTGCCAATTCTATAACAGCTAACCATCCTGAAATTTATTTGATTGTATTATTAATTGATGAAAGGCCTGAAGAAGTAACAGATATGCAGAGAACCGTTAAAGGAGAAGTGGTCAGCTCAACATTTGATGAGCCAGCACAAAGACACGTTCAAGTGGCTGAAATGGTTATTGAAAAAGCCAAAAGATTATGTGAACACAAAAAAGATGTTGTTATATTATTAGATTCTATAACAAGATTAGGACGAGCATATAATGCTGTTGTTCCAAGTTCAGGAAAAGTATTAACAGGAGGAGTAGACGCAAATGCTCTTCAAAGGCCAAAGAGGTTTTTTGGAGCTGCGCGTAATATCGAAGAAGGAGGATCTTTAACAATAATATCCACGGCATTAATAGAGACTGGTTCCAGGATGGATGAAGTAATTTTTGAAGAATTTAAAGGAACGGGTAATTCAGAAGTTGTATTAGACAGGAAAGTTGCAGACAAAAGAATTTACCCAGCAATCGATGTTGCTAAATCTGGAACAAGAAAAGAAGAATTACTTTTTGAAAAAGATGAACTATCAAAAATGAATGTTTTAAGAAGGATAATTAATCCAATGGGATCAATGGACGCGATTGAATTTTTGATTGGGAAACTTAGAGAAACAAAAAATAATCCAGAATTTTTTGACTCAATGAATAAAGGCTAATCTGTTTTTTTTGCTTCATCAATAATCATAATTGGTATTCCACCCTTAATCGGATATGATAGTTTAGAATTTTTTGCTATTAAGCGATTGTTTTTTTCATCATATATTAGCTTTTCTTTAGATAAGGGACAAACAATTGTATCTAATAATTTTTTATTAAAATCCATTAATGTATATTTTTATTACCTATATTATTGCCTAAAACATAAAAATTAATTATCTTATTTAAAATCTCATTTCTATCCTTGATATCTTTAGTTTCTAAAAGCCTTTGTTTTTCACTTATTGTAAAAGGGCAAATCATAGCCAATGAGTTAATTAGCTGTTCTGGTTCTACCTTTTCAACCACTTTCCAGTCGGTTGATAAATGATATTGTTCAAATAGTTTTTTTGTTTTTTCAATCAAACCAGTTGTATTAGATTTATTTAATTTTTGATCGTCTAAATCAGTTTTATATTCTTCATAATTAACTAAAAATTTTCTATATAAAGTGCTGGTGTTAACCTCTTTTTTAATTTTGAAACGAGATATACCTTTTAGATTAACTAAATGCCTTCCATCAGGCGTAATAGAATGAAATTCAATATATCCAACGCACCCTACACTATAAACTCCAGACATCCCATTCCCAATTTCTTTCTGATTTGATTGAACCATACCAATCAATTTATTATTTTCTAAAGCGTGTTTTGTCATTTGTTTGTATCTGGGCTCGAATATATTTAAGGGTAATAGAGTTTTTGGAAAAAAAATTGCATTACTTAAAGGAAATATGGGTATTTCATTAGGTAAATCAGATTGTGTAAATTTTTTTTTCATTAATTTAATTATTGATAAATACTAACATAAATATTACTTTAAAAAAATTATAAAAGCGGGTGTAGCTCAGTGGTAGAGCGAAACGTTGCCAACGTTTAGGTCGTGGGTTCAATTCCCTTCACCCGCTCCAAAAACCACTTTCTAATCACCTTGATCACAATTTGGTCTAAAAATAGATATATTAAAATTAATATGGCAAATCAATTTTGGTATCCATTATTTTTATTTCCAGCTATTCCATTAATGATGACTACATTTGGTAATAGGTGGGTTTCTTTGTCAGCTTTAATAAGAAGAACCCATGATCAAATTTTAGCAGAAAATATTCAGGGAAAGAAAAGAGACCGATATTTAGATGAATTAAAAATTTTAAATAAAAGAATTACTCTAGTTCGTCTAATGCAAACATTTTCTTCAATAAGTTTTATATTTAATTTATTAACGATTTTTTTTGGTTACTTAAACTTTTTTAATATAGCCACTTTTTGTTTTGGTATTGCTGTTGTCATATTTATGGTTGCAATCATTACATTTATTATTGAAATACAAATTTCTGTTACAGCTTTAAAAAAACATTTAGAAGATTTGGAGGGTTTATAATTTTAACTTTTTGACAGATTAAATTAAACTTTCTAATCTTTAGTTTTGTACCAATAATTAACTTTATTTATAAGCTTCTTTAAATTTATCTATAACTACTCTAATGGCTTCAGCTCTAATTTCATCATTATCTTTTTTATATTTAGCACATCGATTTTCCATAGAGTGTAAAACAATACGATAAAAAGCCTTTGCAAATGGAGACAGTACACCAGGCCTAAAAAACAAAGCTCCAACTGTAATAAGCGCAAATAAATATATGCCCATATATTTAAAACCTGTTATAAATGAATTCTCAAAAAAGCCCGAAAATATAGTAATCAAACTTAATCCATATATAACTTTAGATAATATCAAAAATAATGGAGGCGTCATAGCGTTTTGAAAACCAGACCCATTTTTTGATTCAGATAATTGTAATCCAAGACTTTGAATATAATTTGTGAAACCCAATATTATTCTCGTTAAGATACCAAATATTAAAACAATAGTGTACTTTATTATCATTAATTTTATTTGTTTAAAATAATTTGTTATGAATTAAAAGTAGTTTATGTTTTTGAACTTTAAAAAAGATAAATTTTCTAGCAGAAATTCTAATTTTGGAAAAGCTGATATAATTTTTAGACATGGCGGTAAGGGTGAACCTTTACTTTTGCTACATGGTAATCCGATGTCTCATGTTACTTGGCATAAAGTTGTAGATACTCTTAAAGATAAATTTTACGTTGTAGCGTCAGATCTCAGAGGTTATGGCGAAAGTGTTGGCCCAGAAGATGGTGGAGACAATCATATTAATTATTCTTTTAGAGCAATGGCCAGCGACCAAGTCGCATTGATGGAAAGTCTAGGTTTTAAAAAATTTAGAGTAGTTGGGCATGATAGGGGCGCAAGAACCGCACATAGAATGTGTTTAGATTATCCAGAGAAAGTTATTAAGGTTGGAATTTTTGATATTTTGCCCAACAGGCATATATGGACCGTACAAAAAAAAAATTGGGCAATGACTAAGTGGCATTGGTTGTTAATGATGCAACCATATGATCTGCCAGAAAAATTATTATCATCTATACCTGCTAAGTATTATATGGAAAAAAAATTATCTAAAAGAGGTGCAACTTTAGAATTTTGCCGTGAAACATTTAGTGAATATGTTAAATGTTTTAACTATAAAACCATAAGAGCATCTTGTGAGGATTATAGAGCCGCACCATCATGCGATTTAGATCAGGATAACAAGGATTTTAATAATAACATTAAGATCGAATGTCCAATACTTGTTTTATGGGGTCAAAAAAGTGACACTGGTAAAATTTGGGGAGATGTATTAAATACTTGGCAACAATATAGTAAACATAAAGTTATTGGTGAAGGTTTAGATTGTGGACATTATTTACAGGAGGAAAAACCAAAAAAAGTTTTAGATTGGTTAAAAAAATTTTTATAATGAGTGATCTATCAAAAAAAAAATGTATTCCGTGTTCAGGTGAGATTCCTGCTTTTACAGAAGATGAAATAAAAAAATTTTTACCACAAGTTAAAGATTGGCAGTATAAATCAAACGATAATGGCAATTTTTATTTGTGCAAAGATTTTAAATTTGAAAATTTTGAAACAAGCCTTAACTTTATAAACCAAGTATCTCAAATAGCTGAAGATGAAAATCATCATCCAGATCTAAAGTTTGGCTGGGGTTATGCCAATATTGTTATATCAACTCATGCCATTAACGGGCTAGCTGAGAGCGATTTTGTTCTTGCAGCAAAAATTGATAAAATTAGTGTTTAAAATTTCTCACACCTGTAAATACCATTGAAGCGCCAGCTTTATCTGCGGCATCTATCACTTCCTGATCACGAACTGACCCGCCAGGTTGTATAATAGATTTAACGCCAGATTGTACTAGTTTTTCAATTCCATCTGCAAATGGAAAGAAGGCATCAGAAGCCGCCGACGATCCACTAGTTTCTTTAGAAAAATGTTTTATAGCATTTCTACAAGCGATTTCAGAAGAACCTACACGACTTGTTTGACCCGCTCCAATACCAAGGGTTTTTTTATCTTTTGAAATCACTATAGCGTTTGATCTAACATGTTTGCAAACTTGATTTGCAAATAAAAGATCACTTATTTCACTTTCTGTGGGTTTGATTTTTGTTACTATTTTTAAATCATTTTTAGATAATGATGAAAGATTTTGATCTTGAATTAAAAAAGTTTTTTCCATGAAAGTCGCAGAATAAGTATTGGTTTTTTCAGGAGAAATATACTCAAGAACTCTTAAATTTTTCTTAGACGCAAGGATTTGCTTAGCATCGTGATCAACAGATGGTGTCAAAATGACTTCATAGAAAGTTTTTACAATTTCTTTAGCTATATCTTTTGATAAGGTATAATTTAATGCAACTACACCACCAAAAGCACTTATTGGATCACAGCTTAATGCATTTAAATAAGATTTTAGACCATTTTCGTGTGAAGCACACCCACATGGATTATTGTGTTTAATAATGGAACAGATTTTAGACTCTTTGTCTAAATCATTCACTAGAGAATAAGCATTATAAGTATCTAAATAATTATTATGACTCAACTCCTTTCCTTGAAGTTGGGATAAATTAGAAAAACCTCTTTTATTATTCACGATTTCGAATACACAGCTCTCTTGGTGAGGATTTTCACCATATCTTAATTTTTGTACTAGTTTTCCAGGTATGGTTGTTTTCTCTAAATATTTAATATTGTTATTTCCAGACATCCAATTCGAGATTAAACTATCATAATATGCAGTCTCACTAAATGTTATTGCTGACATCTTTTTTCTAAATTTTAATGAAGTTGATCCTTGATTCTTTTTTATTTCAGTTAAAAAATCTTCATAATATTTGGGCGATGGAATAACCGTAACATGTTTAAAATTTTTTGAAGCTGATCTTAATATTGAAGGACCTCCAATATCAATATTTTCTATCATTTCATCAAAAGGTTCTTTATCTTCTATTAGTTTATTTTCAAAGGGATATAAATTTACAATTACTAGATTAATTTGACTAATATCGTTTTGCTTTAATTGTTTTCTATGATTATCTTTATTAATATCTGCTAGTAAGCCACCATGTATTTTGGGGTGTAAGGTTTTAACTCTACCGTCAAGTATTTCAGGAAAATTTGTATATTTGGAAATTTCAGTACACGCATAATTTTTTTCTTTAATAAATTTATATGTACCGCCAGTACTAATTATTTCTATGTTATATTTCCTAAGCTCTTTTAAAAGTGTTTCCAGATTTTTTTTATCCGAAACGGATATAAGTGCTTTTGAAATTTTATTCATGATTATCACCTTATAAACGATTAATTACTTTTTTCCAAAGTCCAGTTTATGTTGTTAATTTTATTTTTTAAAGTGCCTTCCACTAGTATACACTTTGATTCGCTAATTCTATCACCATAAGCAAAGTGAAGACTATCTTCTATTTTAACTGGATGCGAAGATTTAAATTTCCATCCTTGATTTTCAACACTTAAAAGTATATCGCCACCTTGGGTTTGTATTAGCTTGCTTTCGGGCATTATATGAAATCGTAAAGCAAAGTTAAGAAAAGCCAAATCTTTTTTAGCTACAATAATTAACTCGTCACCTAATAATCTACCTTTATCTTCTTGAATCAAAATTTTTCTTTCATACATAGTGTTATAATTTTTTTGATACCCATTATGTCCAGCTATGATTGAAATAGTATTTTTATCAGTATTTAAATCTTTTTTATATACTTTGAGCTTTTGGATTAAAGAGTTGCCATAATAAGTTCTAATCAATGAGTTTTTTTGAAACAAGCAAGAAGACGTATCATTTATAGTTAATGTTGAATGAGCCGCTGTCGTCTGACTTAAATACGGTAATTCACCATTAAAATTGTTTGCAGAGCCGCAATTACATATTACTTTTTTTCCGTTATAGAGAAATTCGAAAGATAAACATCCTGCTTGATAATTTTGTGAATTTAAATCAGAAGGAGGATTATTTGCATCTAATGCTATTTCAAATTTTTTTACCTTGGAAATTAAATAAGAATGTGTTTTTGTTTTTTTTTCAAACTTATAGTTTTTTGCTTTAAGAAATTTATTAAAATCTGACGTATCACGTTGTTTGCAACCATTAAACAATGGTAACTGATTGTTTGAAAATATTAAACCAATGAAGTTTGATCCAATTTTCTGAATATATTGATCTAGAAATTCAGGTACAGTATTTTGAGAAAAAATTAAAAACTCTCTATTTAAAATTAAATGATGTAATAACCAAAATTGATCCTCAGGATTTTTACTTTCTACAAAACCGTTTCGATCTATAATATTTTTTATCTCGCTCGATAAACCTCTAATGGATGATTGAAAAAGTTTTTGATTACCTTCAAATGTTACACTTACTAAAATTAAGGCGGTAAGAATAAATATTTTATCTAGTTTATTATTAACAAAAGTTAAATTTTTATTTAAGTGTAAAGCTTGTTTCATAATATTATTTGTGACAGCAGCCCTATAAATCATATCGTTATGTCTTATTGTAAAATGTGAGCAACAAATCCAAAATATAATCCGATTTGTTGTAATCTTATGATTCCAATTTTTCTGGCAATAGTTTTCATTTTTTTTCAACCATTCAAGAATTATATTTTTTACAAAATTTTTCTGATCTTTAATATCTAACTTAGATAGCCAGTTAAATTTATTAAGTTCTTCTAGATGTTTTTCTCCAATATTATCAAGTTTCCATATATTTTTTTGAAAACGATTTAATAATCCTATTCTTTTTTTATTTTTATCTTCAAGTTCTGCAAGCAAAGGGACATTATTCATATCATAACTTCTGGCTGGAGGAGAGATTCTTAGGCTATTGTTATAATATTTAGTAGTAAAATAAATTTTCTGAATTTTTTCCAAAATAAGGCTTCCAATAGAATAGATAAACAATCTAAAAAATCTTAGATTCATTTATCCCTTTCTTAAGATTTTAATATTTTCTGAAATACTTTGATCACTTTTAAAAATTGTAGTCCCAGAAACTAAGATATTAGCTCCTGCTGCAACTGCCAGAGGAGCAGTTTTAAAATCAATCCCGCCATCGATTTCAATATCAATGTGTAATTTTTGCTTGTCAATTTTATTCCTAAGAAAACTTACCTTATCAAGCACATCTGGAATAAATTTTTGTCCAGCAAAACCCGGTTCTACACTCATAATTAAAATTAAATCTATTTTGCTTATAATCTCTTCCGTTAATATTTGTTCAGATGTTGTTGGTTTGAGTGATATACCAACTTTTTTTTTATATGATTTTATAATATTAATCGATTGAGACAAATCATTGGTTGATTCAGGATGGATTGTTATAATATCAGCGCCAGCTGCTGCATAATCTTTAATGTATTTATCTACCTGTGTTATCATTAAATGAACGTCAAATGGTAATTGTGTATGTTTTCTGATTTTTTTTATTACGGGAGGACCAAAAGTTAAATTTGGAACAAAATGTCCATCCATAACATCAATATGTATCATATCCGCACCACTTTTTTCTAAGAGTACAATTTCTTCCCCTAATTTGCCAAAGTCTGCTGACAGTATAGAAGGTGATATTTTGATTTTATTTTTCATTTTGGGCTATGGTTTTTTATAATCTTTATATTTTAAAAGACAAAAAAAAAGGGCGGATAAAAATCCGCCCTTTTTTGATAAATTTCAGAAAGCTTACGCTCTTTGAGTATTTCCAATGTCGTCTGTTAATGCAACGATTTCCTTATCTGGAAGAGTAGACATTTCCATTTTGTACGCTAGGAACCACATCATTCCAACTCCTAGTGCCCAGAATAGAATTTGCCATGCCCAGATAGATGGAATTCCAAACGTCCATGAAGCATAGTCATTTGGAGCACCAAAGATATCATTTCCAATTACAGCTCCTGGTCCAATTCCGAAGAATAACCAAGCCAATGTAATAGCCCAAGCTACAGGCTTAAGACCCTGCTTAGAAGCTGGTAAACCAGCATGCTGAGCTAAGAAGTCATGATACTTTTGTCTATGTGCTCTATCACTTGCATTTTGCGTCATTGAAGAAACAATGCTCGCAACACCTAAGTTAAAGAACATCCCCCAGAATGCAGAGTGCATTGTTAGAGGCCATCTTCCCCAAGGTAAAGCTCCACCGAATAATTTTTGACCGACACTTTCAGTCAACATTACAGCAACGATACCAGCTGCCATACCGTAAGTTACACCCTGTCTAGTAAACCATGGAAAATAACAGATTGACATTAATGGCATCCACATTTGGAAACCAAAAGC
>CENP01059915.1_pt1 | contig 13681 bp, 15 predicted proteins | sample 361281 | NCBI WGS metagenome assembly CENP01 (sample SAMEA2591122, study PRJEB7988) | marine metagenome | biome: marine biome (ENVO:00000447); feature: deep chlorophyll maximum layer (ENVO:xxxxxxxx); material: saline water (ENVO:00002010), including plankton (ENVO:xxxxxxxx) | depth 70 m
TGTAAACGAGATGCTCTACCAACTGAGCTAACCGCCCCTAACCAAAAAAGTACAATGTTTTATATCTATTAGTGTACTTTCGTCAAGATTTATTACCATAGAAAAAATTGTTAAATACTGTCATATTATTAAAAGATAAAATCAAAAATAATGATTTATTAATTCGATATTATTTAGGAATTTATGCTATTTATGCTTATTGAATACTAGCTTGAGATTTTTCGTCTTTTTTGGATATATCAACTTCAACCCAATCTACTTTTTTAAGTTCTTTAGTTAAGGCTATTTTTAAAACTTCATCTGCATGTTCAACAGGAGTAATCTTGATATCGTCAATTATTTTTTTAGGCATATCTACTAGATCTTTCTGATTTTCTTTTGGAATCAAAACTTCTTTAATACCAGCTCTATGAGCAGCTAAAAGCTTTTCTTTTAGACCACCAATTGGTAAAACTTGTCCTGTTAAGGTAACTTCGCCAGTCATTGCAACATCTCTTCGAATTGGAATATTAGTGATAGATGAGACAATAGAAGTAACCATTCCAATTCCTGCAGAAGGTCCATCTTTAGGTGTCGCACCCTCAGGTACATGAATATGAAAATCTTTTTTTTCAAACAAAGGTGGAATAATTCCATATTCAAGACATTTTGATCGAACAAAAGATTTTGCAGCTTTAACTGACTCTTGCATTACATCACCTAGTTTTCCAGTTATTTGCATTCTTCCTTTACCAGGCATAGTCACTGTTTCAATTTTTAAAATTTCACCACCATATTCAGTCCATGCAAGTCCAGTTACTATACCAATTCTATTGTCAGATTCTAATTCACCAAATTTAAATTTAGCCACTCCAAGAAAATCTGATAAATTTTTATTGTTAACAATTACTTCTTTTTCTTCACCAGCAACGACTTTTTTTACAACTTTTCTTGTGATTTTAGATATTTCTCTTTCAAGATTTCTTACACCTGATTCTTTTGTATAACCTCTTATTACATTTTTAATAATATCATCATCCAACTTCATCTCATGCTCTTTTACACCATTATCTTTAATTTGTTTTGGTAATAGATATTTATTGGCAATACTAATTTTTTCGTCCTCTGTGTAACCAGCCAATCTAATTACTTCCATTCTATCCAGCAATGGTGGAAGAATATTTAATGTATTAGCTGTTGTTACAAACATTACATCAGACAAATCGTAGTCTACTTCTAAATAATGATCATTAAATGTAGTATTTTGTTCGGGATCTAAAGCTTCAAGTAAAGCAGATGAAGGATCTCCTCTATAATCATTACCTACTTTGTCAATTTCATCTAATAAAATTAAAGGGTTTTTTGTTCCTGCTTTTTTCATCATTTGAATTATCTTTCCAGGTAAAGAACCAATATATGTTCTTCTATGACCTCTTATTTCAGCTTCATCTCTCATTCCACCAACCGACATTCTAACAAATTCTCGATTAGTAGCTCTTGCTATTGACTTTCCTAAAGATGTTTTTCCAACACCAGGAGGACCAACAAGACATAAAATAGGTCCCTTAATTTTTTCCATTCTTTTTTGGACTGCTAAAAATTCTATAATTCTTTCTTTAATTTTTTCTAATCCAAAATGATCTTTATCTAGAATATTTAAAGCTTTACTCAAATCTATATCAACTTCACTTTTTTTATGCCAAGGAAGATCTATCATCCAGTCTAAATAATTTCTAACAACTGTAGCCTCAGCTGACATCGGACTCATATTTTTAAGTTTTTTTAATTCTTGGAAGCATTTTTTTTCTACTTCTTTAGGCATTTTTGCTTTTGTTATAGCTTTATTGAGATTAGCATTTTCATCTTTGCCATCTTCGATTTCACCCAATTCTTTTTGTATAGCTTTTAATTGCTCATTTAAATAATATTCTCTTTGAGTTTTTTCCATTTGAGTTTTAACTCTGCCTCTAATTCTTTTTTCAACTCCAATAATACTTGTCTCATTTTCCATTATCTTAATGATTGTATTTAATCTTTTTTTAACATCTGCAGTTTCAAAGATTTGTTGTTTCTCTAATATTGTTGCTGTTATATGTGATGCTATATGGTCAGCTATATGAGAAGGATCACTTAATTCTTTTATTGTATTAATTGTTTCGGTAGAAATTTTTTTATTAATAGATGTTAATTTTTCTAATCTTCTTAGTGCTGTAGTTGCTAAAGGTAAAAGATTTTCATCTTTATTAACTACATCTTTATAATGAGTATAATCACAAGTTATAAACTTATCTGTATCTTTAAAATCTAGAATTTTTATTCTTTTTATACCTTCAACTAAAACTTTAACAGTTCCATCAGGAAGTTTTAAAAGTTGTAGAATGCTTCCTTCACAACCATACATAAAAATATCTGTTTTTTTAGGATCATCGATTTCTGAATTTTTTTGCGTTACCAAGGCTATTTTTTTATCTTTCTTCATAACTTCATTTAAAGCTGAGATAGATTTATCTCTTCCAACAAATAATGGAATTACCATGTTAGGAAAAACCACAATATCTCTCAATGGTAAAAGTGGTAATGAAATTTTAATATCCATGGTGCTAATATGGATATTATATTTGATATTGCAATAGGTATTTAAAGTTTATAAAATTTATTAAGCTGCTGTAGTCTTATTAGATTTTGACTTATTGTCTCCCTTTGCATGCACCAATATTGGCTGTGTTTGACCTTTCGCAGCACTTGCATCAACAATAACTTCTTCGATATTTTCTTGACTTGGAAGATCATACATAGTTTTTAATAAAATATTTTCTAAAATAGACCTCAAACCTCTTGCACCTGTTTTTTTACTAATAGCTTTTTGAGCAATTTCTTTTAATGCAATATCTTTAAAGGTAAGCTTAGCACCATCTAATTTAAACAATTCTTGATATTGTTTAATTAAAGAATTTTTTGGTTCTTCTAAAATTTTAACTAATGATTTTTCATCTAAATCTTCGAGAGTAGCTATCATTGGTAATCTTCCTATAAATTCAGGAATTAAACCGTATTTCAAAAGATCTTCAGGTTCCAATGTTTTCATCCATTCACCAGTTTTTCTATCTTTAATATTTTTAACATCTGCACCAAAACCTATGGATGTACCTTTATCTCTTTGAGAAATAATCTTATCAAGTCCTGCAAAAGCTCCTCCACAAATAAATAAGATGTTTGTGGTATCTACTTGTAAAAATTCTTGCTGAGGATGTTTTCTACCTCCTTGTGGTGGAACACTAGCAATAGTTCCTTCCATAATTTTTAGTAATGCTTGTTGAACACCTTCTCCAGATACATCTCTAGTAATAGATGGGTTTTCAGATTTTCTACTTATTTTGTCTACTTCATCTATGTATACAATGCCTCTCTGTGCTTTTTCAACATTATAGTCTGCTGCTTGCAATAGTTTTAATATAATATTTTCAACATCCTCACCAACATATCCAGCTTCAGTTAATGTGGTTGCATCTGCCATTGTAAATGGAACATCAATAATTCTTGCAAGTGTTTGAGCTAATAAAGTTTTACCACATCCTGTAGGACCAACTAAAAGTATATTTGATTTTGAAAGCTCAACATTTTTACTAGTTTTGCCTTCATAATTTAATCTTTTATAATGATTATGAACTGCTACTGACAAAACTTTTTTTGCATGTGCTTGACCAATAACGTAATCATCCAAAACTGTACAAATTTCTTTTGGTGAAGGAAGTCCATCTTGATGTTTTACTAAAGTATCCTTACTTTCTTCTTTAATTATGTCCATGCATAATTCAACACACTCATCACAGATAAAAACTGTAGGACCTGCAATTAATTTTCTAACTTCGTGTTGGCTCTTGCCACAAAAAGAACAGTATAAAATATTTTTATTATTAGTTGTCATATTTAATTTTAAAACGAATCAATTTAATTACTTTATTATAGTTGACTCATACTAATCAAGTTTGGAATATATAATATTCAATATATTGTGTATTATGATCTTTTCTCCACAACTTCATCTATAAGGCCAAATTTTTTAGCTACATCAGCTGTCATAAAGTTATCTCTTTCTAAAGCTGCTTTAATTTCTTCAATATTTTTTCCAGTATGTTTAGAATATATTTCATTAAGTCTTTTTTTGAGAGACAAAACTTCGTTAGCGTGAATTTCTATATCTGTTGCTTGACCTTGAAAACCTGCTGAAGGTTGATGAACCATAATTCTAGAATTTGGCAAAGAGAATCTTTTTCCAACTGTACCGGCAGCTAGCAAAAAAGAACCCATTGAGGCCGCTTGTCCAATACATAATGTTGAAATATCCGGTTTTACATATTGCATAGTATCATAAATACCTAATCCCGCTGTCACTAGTCCACCAGGACTATTGATATATAAATAAATTTCTTTTTTGGGATCTTCTGCTTCTAAAAACAATAATTGGGCTGTAACTAAAGATGCTACATTGTCATTAATTTGACCGGTCAAAAATATAATTCTCTCTTTTAAAAGACGAGAATATATATCATATGCTCTCTCTCCTTTACTTGACTGTTCCACCACCATTGGAACTAAATTGCTCATATGCTCTGATATATTTGTTGACATAAGTTGATTCGTATTACTTATACAACTTGAGATTACTTTTTGCTAACTTTTTTTACTTTTTTATTTTCTGGCTTTGATTTTACCTTTTTAGTTGTTGGTTTTATTTCTTTAGCTTTTTTAGCATCAGGTTTTTTATTGGTTTCTTTTTTCTTATCATCATGATTATGGTCATGATTGTGATTATGAGCTTCTTTTAAAATTTTTTCAGCTTCCTCTTTGGAAATTTCTTTTTTGTTAGCTTTAGCTTTATCTTTAATTAAATTTATAATTTTGTCTTCATAAACTGTACCTCTAAGACTAGCTAAAGCAGATGGATTTTTTTGATAAAAATCCATTACCATTTTTTCTTGTCCCGGCATCATTCTCAATTGTTTTTGAACTTCTGCTTGAACTTCTTGCTCACTAACTTTAATTTGATTTTTCTCTCCAAATTCATTTAAAATTAATCCAGTTTTAATTCTAGTTTTCGCTTTTTCTTCAAAGTTTTTTTTATTTTTTTTGGCTTCTTCCTCTGACATACCCTCTGACAAGATTTTTATTTCTTCTTCAATTAAATTTTCTGGAATTTCATCTACTTTTATTTTCTCTATTTCTTTTAAAATTTGATTTTTTGATAATTGATCTAATGAATTTTTATATTCATCATTAATTTGCTTAGAAATTAAAGTTTTTAAATCTTTTAAGTCTTTTGCTCCTAAATTTTTTGCAAAGTTATCATCAATTTTTACAACTTCTGATTTTTTAACACTTAATATTTTACAATTAAACTTGGCTTTTTTGTTTACAAGTTCTTTTTCTGGAAAGTTCTCTGGTAAAGTCGCTTCTACAACTTTTTCATCATCTTTTTTGACACCAATTAACTGCTTGTCGAAACCCTTTAAGAATAAATCTTTACCTAAAGTTAATTGAGTGTTTTTTCCCTCACTACCTTTAAATTCTTTTCCATCAACAGTAGCTTGATAATCTAATGAAACCAAATCACCTTCTTTTGCTTTTATATCAGGGCTTACTTCTTTAAAATTAGGTTGATTTTTTGCTATTTCTTTTATTCTTTTATCTGCTTCACCGTCATCGATTTTAACTGTGTATTCATTAAACTTTATATTTTCTAATGGTTTTATTTCTACTTTTGGTAGTTCTGTTACTGACAAAACATATTCTAATTCTTTATCTTCACCATAAGTCTTTAAATCAAGTTTTGGTTGACCGGCTGGTTTAATTTTATTTTCTTCAAGCGCTTTTGTTGAAGTTTCTTTTAGCACTTTATCTAAAACTTCTCCAAATACTGCTTTGCCAAACTGTCTTTTTAAAATTTCTTTAGGTACTTTTCCTGGTCTGAAACCTTTAAGATTTACAGTTTCTTTTATCTCATCATACTTTTTATCCATATGAGAATTCATAGTTTCTTTATCGATAAAAACTTTAAGATCCTTGTTTAAACCTTTTTTATTTTCTACTGTAACTTTCATAATTTTTAATGGTAGGGCGAAAAGGACTCGAACCTTCACATGTTGCCATATTGGTTCCTAAGACCAACGCGTCTACCAATTCCGCCATCGCCCCACAAATTACGAGGTTTTATATATTATTGAAACTAATTGTCCAATGACAATTAATAAAAAAACAACTATTTTTTGAATATAATTAATATAAATTTATAAAAAATGATTATTTCTCCTTGCATAAGTATTTGTAAAACTGACCCTAAAACTGGATATTGTTATGGTTGTGGTCGAAGTGATGAAGAAAAAAAAATATGGAAACAAGAGGATACTACTGAAGAATGGAAAAAAGATAATCTTAATAATATAAGAAAAAGACTTACAGGATGGCAACTTGAAAGTTTTAATGAGTCATATGAATATAAAATTAATAACGGTATTTCTCTATTCAAAAAAAATCTAAAAAATGAATAGTACGGTAATTTTAACAATAATTTATGTAATTGGTGTTATTATTGGAGCTCTTGGATTAGGAGTGTGGGATGCTGACACCAACATATCAAAAGCAATGCTCGCATTGGGTTGGACTGTAATTTTTTTAATAGGAATATTTCTATCAGAAAAAAATAAATGAATTTTATTTTTTTTTCTTATTAAACTTATGTAAATTTTTTTTTTTATAATTAAATCTACTATTAGTTATATCGCTTCTATGTTTAGCATAAGCTTGCTTTTGAGCTTGTTTCATTGCTTTTTTTGAAGACATTATCTTTTTTTATCATTTTATCTTAATAATCCAATAACTTAATATAAGTTAATTAAAATTATATCTTATATAAATTATAAATTTATTAATGAATTCTAAATTAAAAAAACTTAACAAAAAAATAATTAATTGCAAAAATTGTCCAAGATTATCTAATTTCATTAAAAAAGTTTCTAATGAAAAAAGACAAAAAAATATAAACGAAATCTATTGGGGAAAACCAGTAACTGGCTTTGGCAATGTTAATGCAAAACTTTTGATATTAGGATTAGCGCCAGCAGCTCATGGTGGCACTAGGACTGGAAGAGCATTTACTGGTGATAAATCTGGTGATTTTTTATTTAAATGCTTATACGAAGCAAAAATTGCAAATCAACCAATTTCCAAAAACCTGAATGATGGTCTTAAATTAAATTTAACATACATAACAAATATTTTAAAATGTGTTCCTCCTGGTGACAAACCTAATGCTGTTGAACTTAATAATTGTTCTAAATATTTTGATGAGGAAATTTATAATTTAAAAAAATTAAAAGTAATTATAACGTTGGGTAAAATTGCATTTGATAATTGTGTTAAATTTTATAAAAAAAAACTTACTATAAAAGAAAAAATATTTTTTAAGCATGGTAACACTTATCAATTACCAAATAATATAGTATTAATTCCCTGTTATCATCCAAGTCCAAGAAACGTAAATACAAAATTAATATCCCAAAAAATGATTGTTAGTTTATTTAAAAAAGCAAAAAAAATATCTAAGATTTAACAGTATCAAAAAAATAAGGTTTAAAATTTTTAGAAATTATGTCTGGAATTTTAATTGGTTTGCCATTTTCATTTATAAATACTAAATTAATTTGAGCATCAGCAATAATTTCATCATTTTTGCTTATAGTCTGATTCATTAAAATTGATGTTTTTGTTGCTGATTTTATAAAAGATATAACACATAAGTTATCTTCTAAATAAGCTGGTTTCTTATAATCAATATTGCAAGATTTAACTATGATGTATGCTCCAAATTTATCCTTAATTATTGAATTACTTAACCCAATTGTTAACAAAGCTTCTGTTCTTGCTCTTTCCAAAAATTTTAAATAATTAGCATAATAAACTACTCCTCCTGCATCAGTATCTTCATAATATACTTTTAATTTATGATAAAAATTTTCATGCATAAATTATTACTATCAAAAAAAATAATTATTTAATAGAAACTAGTTATAAATAATAACTATGAAAATTTATATTATCTGGCTTATAGGCGTTATTGCTTGGAATTTTGGTGTACCTGAAGCTTCACCAATTGCCGATGTTATAGTTGCAATCATTTTGTCTTTTTTAAGTTTTGGATTAAAAAAATATCTTAAATTTTAATTATTTTTCTGAGAAATAAATATTTTGATAGTAGGCAATAGCTTTTAATTTTGAATTATCTGTATCAGACATTATGGCAATACCATCTAATTCATCAACATTTAAGTCATGAAATTTTTTAAAATCATCTTTAACATTTGCTTTAACAGTTACCCACTCATTCATATTTATCTTTGTGGTTGAAAGAACATTGTCAATTGACTTTTTTGTGTAAGGACTCGGCCAATTATCTTTAATATTTGAATTACTTGAAAAAACATAATTAATAGCTCTATTTGATAATGGAGTTGCGCCAGTTTTTTTAATTACAAATACTCTTGCTGCATAATCGTGTCCTTTTTTAGTATTTTCTTTAATACCAGATAAATCTTTTTCTATTTTCCATGTAATATTAATAAATGGTGTTTTATTCAGATCTATTTTGATCTCTTTTCCTAAGCCAGATGCTGCATTCTCAGCTATAGCTTTTAAAAAATTACCATTTTCATTTGATCCAACGGTATAAATAGTTTTATTGTCAGCTCCCCTAACCTTTCTAACTTTAAGTTTTGAAAGTTCAGTGTTAGTAAAATCAAAAACATTTTTCTCACTTGCTATGGTTAAGTTTATAGTTAGTAGAAAAATGGTTAAAATTTTAATTAATAATTTCATTAAGTATTTAAGAAAGTTCTTAATACATGATTTTCAAAAAATTTAAATATCCAAAATTAACTTTTAAAACCTCAATATATAGGTCAATTAATCCTTACTATGATAAGCTACTTCTAGATTAGTAAGTTGAGCGTCCTCCACTTATATCGAATACTGCTGCAGTAGAAAATGTATTTTCCTCAGATGATAGCCAACAAATTAAAGACGTAAATTCGTGAACTTCAAGAAATCTACCTCTAGGTACTTTTGAAAGCATTCGTTTAACATGTTCTTTGCTCATTTGATCTAAAATCCTTGTTTTTGCTCCCGCAGGTGTTACTGCATTTACTGCTATATTCTTATCAGCAAGTTCTTTTCCAAGAGATTTGGTTAATCCAATTGCCCCTGCTTTTGCAGCGCTATAAGCACTTGCATTGGCATTTCCATCTTTTCCTGCAACAGAAGCCACATTTACAATCCTCCCATAATTGTTGTTAATCATATTTGGCACAATAGCTCTGCAACAATTAAAAGTTCCAAACAAATTAATATTTACAATTTTATTCCACATCTCGACATCGTACTCCCATAGAGATGATGTGGGTCCTGTAATGCCTGCATTATTTATTAATATATCTATATCAGTTTTGTTTAAGATTTTATTAACTGTATCTTCAACTTCTTTATAAACAGAAACATCAACTACATTTGAACTTAAATTAGTATTATTAATATCATTAATTACTTTATCTAGAAGTTTTGAATCTATATCCCAAATTATTACCTTTGCACCACTATCTAAAAATCTTTTTGCAATATCTAATCCAAATCCTTGTGCTCCACCAGTAATTACGGCAGTTTTATTTGAAAAATCAAATTTATTTTTGTTCATCTAATTAATCTTTTGCTAAAAGATAATAAACTAATGATGCAGCAAAAACTCCTATTATCCAAGCAAAAGACTGTAGAAACATTAAATTACTATTCCAAATAGTTGAAGCAGAAAAGATAAATCCTATAAATATAGAATATGCACCTTTTAAATGCCATCCATTAGAATAATAATAAGAACTTTCTGGTTCAATAGAATAAATGTCTTTGTTAATTAAAATACTTTGCTTAATTAAATAATAATCAACAATCATTATTCCAAATATAGGTCCAAAAAAGGAACTAATAGTATCAATAAAAGATAGGATTCCAATTTGACTAAGTATTGTTAACCAAAATATACCGACAAAAAAACCTAAAATTAAAATTATGTAACTTGAACTTTTAAGTGATAATTTACTTGGAACTAAATTAATAAGAGAATATTGAGAAGGAATAAAATTAGCCACTAAATTAGTTGATGAAGATGCTATAATTATAAAAAAAAGCACAACGACTGTAATTTGCAAATTATCAAATTTTCCAATTATATCAGTTGGGTTTGTAAAAACTCTTTCAATATCTAAAAATTTTTGGTTTAAAAAAACATCCGCTCCAGTAACTATAAAAACGGCAAAGAATGAAAATATAAATAAATTTAAAATTAAGCTTAAATTTCCTTTTTTTAAATCTTTTTCACTTTTTACATGCCTTGAAAAATCTCCAAAACTAACAATAATAATTGAAAAATAGGCAAAAATCGTTCCCGTTACTGTTATCAATGGAATGATATTAGAAGTATCTAAAAAATTATTTATTTTTAATATTTCTGAAAAAGCAGATGTTGTAAGTTTAACATCGTTAAGGAAAACTACTAAAAAAAACAAAATCATTGCAAAATAAACTGCGATAGCTGAAAAATTAATTAATTTTTTATTAAAATTAATACCCACACTAAACATCATAGTTTGAAAAATTATAGCAATAATAAATGAGATCCAATCAATGATGTTTAATCCAATTAAAAAAGTTAAAAATATATCTTGGTCCAATAAAGAATTATCAATTGAAAAAATTAATATTCTAATTAAATAACCAATAACTTTTGATAAAAAATATGTTTGTATTCCAAACATAAAGATACCAACAAAGCTTCTTAACAAACCAAAAAATTTTGCTCCTCTAAAACCTAAAGAAGATCTTAACAAAACAGCAAACGGTAGGCCAAATTTTTGAGATGGTTTTCCAATTAAATTTGAAAAAAAATAGACTAATAACGAACCTAAGATAGTTCCAAAAAATACAACGAAGGTATTTAAATTATAAACAATATATAGCGAAGCTATTAAAGAAAATGCTATTACACTTTGAATGTTGACTCCCCAAAAACAAAATAGATCTTTCCAATTCCAATTTTTATAATTTGGGTTTACTGCCGCAAGATCCCAGTTTGAAAGAGAATATTTAACTTTTTGTTGATTCACTAAAAATTATATTAAACTAATAATTTCTACTGTCCATAAAGATAGGACGGTAACCACAAAGCAATTTTAGGAAATGTAATTATTAATATTAAGCCAATTACTTGAATAACCATAAATTGCATCATTCCATAGTAAATGTCTTTAAGATCCCATTCTGGAACTACACCTTTTAGAAAGTATGCAGACAGCGCTACAGGAGGTGAAAGCCAGGCAGTCTGCAGATTAACAGCAACTAAGATAGCAAACCATGTCAAATTAAACTCTAGTGCTTCAACTAATGGTAAAATTATTGGAACTATTATCATTACAATTGGAACCCATTCTAAAGGCCATCCTAAAAGGAAAATCATTCCCATAATAATTGCTAAAATTAAATATTTATTCATATCAAGGTTTAACAAAAAGTCAGTTAACAACATTGGAGTTCCAAGTCTAGAAAAGACAGCTCCAAAAAAATTTGATGCCGCTACCAAAACCATAATCAAAGCAGAAATTTCTAAAGTCTTAACAAGAGCATCTTGAAGTTTTTTAAGCGTTAATTTTTTATACCCTAAAGCTAAAAGCAATGAACCCATAGCACCGCAACCAGCTGCTTCCGTTGGTGTTGCATACCCAAATAAAATACTACCAAGTGCAGCAAAAACCAATAATGCAGGTGGAACCAATCCTATAAAAAATTCTTTCCAAACTACCATCATATTTGTGGCTCTTAATTCAGGTGGCAACACTGGGCCTAAACTTGGGTCCAACCAACATCTTATAGTTACGTAACCTGCATAAAGTGAAGCTAATAAAATTCCTGGTATTATTGCTGCTGCAAATAAATCAGTAACTGGAATTTCCATAATTGGACCCATTACAACAAGCATAATACTTGGTGGAATTAAAATTCCTAAAGTTCCGCCGGCTGTTATAGTTCCAGCTGCCAATCTAACATTATAACCAGATTTATTCATTGATTTTGCCGCCATAATTCCAAGTATTGTTACAGATGCTCCAACAATTCCAGTTGCAGCAGCAAATACTACTGATACAAATAATACAGCGTAGTAAAGTGACCCTCTAACTTTAGCCAACATTAATTGAAAAGCTGAAAATAATCTTTCCATTAAGCCTGCCTGTTCCATCATGATGCCCATAAATACAAACAGCGGAACAGCAGCGAGGGTTTGTTCGGTCATTACCATCGAAAACTGTAAAGTCATTAAATAGAATACTAATTTTCCAAAACCCAAATATCCAAAAACGAAACCTAAAAAAATTAACGTAAAAGATATTGGAAAACCAACAAATATTGAAAACAACATTACACCGATTAAAACAAAACCTAAAATTGCTGGATCAATGAATTCTGCTAACATTATTTTTCATCTCCTGGCCATTCACCTTTAGTTGAAGCCCAATAACTTTTTAACAACTCTGAAAATCCTTGAATTAGTAAAAATATAATTCCAACTAATAAACATGTTTTTATCGGCCACATATAAGGCATCCAAGTTGTATCCATACCTCTTTCACCTCTCATTATAGACTCTTGAACAAATCCAATCGTCATATATAAAAAAACAATTAATCCCGGAAAATAAAACAACAAGTAAAGCCAAAAATCTATTAAACCTTGAGTTTTAATTTTAAAATTTCTATATAAAAAATCTGCTCTAATATGAACACCTTTTGATAAAGCATATCCTGCACCTAACATAAAAAGTGCACCATATAAAAATCTACTCATGTCGTAAGCCCATATTGTTGGAGCAAGAAATAATTTTCTAGCAAAAACTTCGTAAACCATTCCTAAAATAAGTGGTATTGTTATCCAACAAACAATATTTCCAACCCACTTGCTAAATAAATCTATTTTTGTAATAGATACTGCCATCCATCGTGGCATATTCTCTGGCATTTTACCTGAACCACCTCGTCTTTCAGCTATCATTTCATCTGATATATCTAATTTTGAAGGCTCGTTAGTCATATTAAAATTCTCTAAAAAAAAACTAAAGCGACCGATCTTATGATCGCTTTAGTTATAATTAATTTCTAACTTAATACTACTTTAATGTTGCTGCGTGAGCCATACCTAGCTGCGCATTTGACATTTGAGCACCTGACCAGAAAGGAACTGCTGTATCAGCAAATTTTTTCTGAGAATCCCACACTTTTTTAAAGAATGCATTTTTTTCAGCATTTTTATTTAGTGTAGCATTTGCTGCTGCCATATACTCAACAAAGTAATCTTTAGGAGTGTCATGAAGTTGAACACCATGTTTAGTTGTCAATTCATGTAAAGCTTCTCCATTAACAAGAATTCTTCTTGCTAAAGATTTCATTAATGATGCATCAGCTGCAACTTTAATAGAGTTTTTCTCATGTTCTGAAAATTTCTCATAAGTTGTTCCAGTTATATAAAAGTCAGCGTTTACTACTACTTGGTGTAGACCTTGCAAATAATAGTGTTTTAGAACTTTTTGGAAACCAAATACCATATCAGGTTTTGGACA
>CENP01126245.1_pt1 | contig 13675 bp, 10 predicted proteins | sample 361281 | NCBI WGS metagenome assembly CENP01 (sample SAMEA2591122, study PRJEB7988) | marine metagenome | biome: marine biome (ENVO:00000447); feature: deep chlorophyll maximum layer (ENVO:xxxxxxxx); material: saline water (ENVO:00002010), including plankton (ENVO:xxxxxxxx) | depth 70 m
AATAATTAATTATAATTTAAAATAAATTTAAATTTTAAAATTAAAACTTACAAAATCTTTAATCTTCAGCACCGTGAATTAGTCTCTTAAGAGGTTTTATAATTAATAAAAAAAGTAGTCCAAATATCGTGCAGAATATTGCAATACCTGTAAAAGTCCAAAACTCTCCAACTTCAGAGGCATTTTCACCAATTAATCCAGCTACTTTATTTCCTAATCCAGTAACAGCAAAATAAGCACCCATCATAAATGCTGACCATCTTGCAGGTGAGAGTTTTGTTATAAAAGAGAGTGCTGTTGGAGATGTACATAGTTCACCAATAGTATGAAATAAATAAGCTAAAACAAGCCAATACATTGCTGATTTTTCTACTATTTCACCAGCACTATCATACTGAACTTCATTACTAGCTGCACTCATAAAAAAGAAGCCCCAACCCATAATTATTACACCAATTGCCATTTTAAATATTCCAGAGTATTCTTTGCCTTTATTTTTCCACCAAACCCAAAAAGATCCAATTACTGATGCGAAAATTATGATGAAAATTGCATTTAATGATTGAAACCAACTAGCTGGAACAATAAAATTTTCTGTCAATACCAAATCAGTTTTTTGCTTAGCATATAAATTCATTAAACCACCAGCTTGTTCAAATGCTCCCCAAAAAACAATTACTATTAAAAATGCAACGTAGGTTACAAAAATTCTATCTTTTTCAATTTTAGAGCCATCATTATAAATCACAATAGCAATTCCTACTGCAAAAGCTAAACCAGCGACTAACAATGCATAGCTCCATGATTCCCAATACAAATAAATTGTCAATGCTAGTCCTAAGGTTAAAAAGAAACCAATCATAGAATTAGATTTTTCAAAAATCTTTGATATTAAATTTGAATCAGATGAAGATGTACTTTGAACCTTTAATAGATTACCTACATGAGCTAAATATTTTTGACCTCTCCAATAGAATAATTGGCCAATAGCCATTCCAATTCCTGCCAAACCAAATCCATAATGCCAGCCAATTTCTTCTCCAACATATCCAACAATAATACTTGCGGTTGCTGCACCTATATTGATTCCCATATAAAATATATAAAAACCCATGTCTCTCTTGTCATTAGAGAGTTTACTGTAAAGGCCTCCAACCATAGACGAAATATTACCTTTCAAACACCCTACACCTAAAACTATGAAACCTAATCCAGTATAAAATGCTGTCATGTCTTCAATAGCAAGAACGCTATGTCCTATACACAATAATAATCCACCAAGCATTACAGATTTTCTCTCTCCTAAGATCCTATCAGCTAATAAACCACCTGGAATAGTTGCTACATAAACAAACATTGTATACCAACCGTATAATGCAATTGCACTATCATTAGTCCAGCCTAGGCCAGGATTATCCCCTCCAGTTTGAGCTACTAAGTAAAGTACTAGAATAGCTCTCATCCCATAATAGCTAAATCTTTCCCAAAGCTCAGTGAAAAATAAATAATACAATCCGACTGGATGTCCGAATAGTTCTTTTTGATGCGGTAGCAATACTTTACTCATTTATTAAAGTTTTATAATTTTTTTTCCGTGATAAAATTTAGATTTTATAATACTATGAATATAGTCATAGTTTTCATAAGTTATATTGCCACAAGCAATAAGCTCAAAATCCTTTGGTATTGTTGAAGAAATCTTTGACAATAATTCTAAATTATCGATAGCCTTCTCTTTTCCACCTGTTGTTAAAACGCCATCAACCAATTTTGAATCAATTAAACTTTTAAAAGATTTAGTAAAATCTGGTGTGAAATCAATTGCCTTATGAAAAATTAATTTTAAAGGTTTTGATATTATGGATATATAATTAAGAATATCAAAATCAATTTCATTTTCATTATTTAAAGAACCAAAAACAACACCATCAATTTTAATTTTTTTACAAAAACTGATTGTGTCTTCTATTTTTTTTAAATCATCCCCATCATATATAAATGAATTAGAATGTGGTCTTAACATACATCTTATTGGAATATCTATGGTATTAGAGAGGGTTAAAAGTTCATCCATTTTTGGAGTTAACCCATCTTGATCAAGATTGGAGCAAAACTCAATTCTATTTGCTCCACATTTATAGGCGTTAATAGCATCATTAAGGTTATCTACGCATACTTCCTTTAAAATCATTAGAAATGATATCTCCTGAAAGTTTCCATTGCTTGATAATCTGCCATACCTAGCTTTCTATACTGTTTTGCTATATCTCTATTTCTCTCTTCAACTCTTTCCCAAAATTCTCTTTTATCTTCTCCTTGAAACATAACAGAATTGTTTTGTGATTTATGAAAAAATATAGATTTTCTTTTCTTTAATACTTGTTGTGGACTCATTGGAACTGCCATTTCGATTTCATGGATATGCCATTCATGCCATGCTCCTCTATATAGCCAAACCCAACAATCTTTCATAAAAAACTCTTTTTTTAATTTTTTTAGTGCTTTAAATAAGAGTTGAATACAAACAGCGTGTGTTCCATGAGGATCCGCTAAATCTCCTGCAGCATAAATCTGATGAGGTTTTATTTTAGATATTATATCTATCATTAAATAATCATCATTTTTATTGGGTTTATTTTTCTTTATTCTTCCAGTTTCATAAAATGGTAGTTTTAAAAAATGTACTTTACTGTCATCTAGACCAACATATCTGGTAGCAGCTAAAGCTTCTTTCTCTCTAATTTTACCCGCAATGTCTCGAACAGATCTATCCTCAATAATATCATTATTGTCAAACAATAAGTTTATGGCTTTTTTAATTTTCTCTTCCTTTCCTTCACAAATATCTTTATAAACCTCTAAAAATTTTAGAACTGAGTCATTGCTCACAGCAATATTTCCTGAGGTTTGGTATACAATATGAACATCATGTCCTTGATCAACTAATCTTTGAAATGTACCACCCATAGATATTACATCATCATCAGGGTGTGGACTGAAAATTAAAACCTTCTTTCTTTTTGGATTTGCTCTTTCAGGCCTATTAGTATCATCAGAATTTGGTTTTCCACCCGGCCAGCCAGTTATTGCTCTTTGCAATCTGTTAAATACTTCTAAATTTACATCATGAATACTCTGTAGAGCAGCTAAATCAGATAAATGATTCTCGTTATAATCAGTTAATGATAATCTTAATATTGATTTCCCAGTTTTACTACATAACCAATTTAATGCTCTCGTTTTAGTTTCTTCGTCCCATTGTATTTTGGAACCTACAATCCAAGGTGTATCAATTTTAGTTAATTTAGACGCACTACCATTATCGAGAACAAATGTTGCATTTTTATGAGTCTGAAGAAAGCTAGCTGTAACGTTCTGTGAGATTTTTGATTCTATTGATTTAAATATCATCTCACTTTTATTCTCTCCCCATGCAATCAGAACAATTCTTTTTGCTTTTAAAATTGTTGAGACACCCATTGTTACAGCTGTCTTGGGAACATTTTCAAAACCACCAAATGATTTAGATGCATCAGTTCTAGTTAAAAAATCTAATTTAACCAGTCTTGTTTCTGAATTCAAACTTGAACCTGGCTCGTTAAAGCCAATATGACCTGTTCTTCCAATACCTAAGAGTTGAAAATCTAATCCTCCAAGTTCACTAATTTTATACTCATAATTTTTGCAAAATTCATTTACTCCATTTTCTTTTAAATCTCCTTTTGGCATATTGATATTTTTCTCAATTATGTCAATATGATTAAATAAATGTTCATACATAAATGAATGATAACTTTCTTTGTTATCAATACTCATTGGATAATACTCATCAAGATTAAATGTTATAACATTTTGAAAACTTAATCCTTCTTTTTTATGAATTTTAACTAATTCTTCATAAATAGTTATGGGGGATGATCCAGTTGCAAGGCCGAGCACACATTTCTCATTCTCATCATTTTTTTTCTTTATTAAATCTGCAATTTCTCTTGCAACTGCTTTAGATCCATCAATTGAGTTATTAAAAATTACATTATGAATTTTTTCAAAACTAGTCTCTTGACTAGATCCTGGTTTTTTATACTGAAGAATATTAGTCATTAAAAAGAGTTTTTGATAGATTGAATAATAAGATTGAAAATATAATAGTTGATGAAAGCATTATTAAACCTAAATAAAATTCTCCATATATAAAGTATCCGGTTGAAAATAATGCAGAGTAAATAGCAAGACATCCAACTAGCATACATAAAATCCCTCTTGGAACGGCCCAAGTTTTATTATATTCTTTTTTATTTTTAAAATCTGGGAGATTTACAATTCTTTTCCATCCAGGACCACCTGGTTTAGTTTTTTTGTAAAACTCAATTAACTTCTGATCATCATCAGGCTTAGTCACAAAGGTAACTACTAACCATACAATAGTTGTAATCAAAACAATAACTGGAAATTTAAAATATGGTTCAATAAAGTTCTCATTAAAGATTGCTGATGCAATTTTTTCATTAGCAAATAGAATTGAGATCAATCCAGAACTTAACATCGCAGCGATTTCACTCCAAGCATTAATTCTCCACCAAAACCATCTTAATATAAAAATTGAACCAGTACCTGCACCAAACATTAAAATAATATCAAAAAGTTGATAAGCATTTGTTAGGGCCAAAGCAAAGATAGAGCTTATAATCATTAAGATCACTACTGAAATTCTACCTACATTTACTAATTCTTTTTCACTTGCATTCTTGTTTATTAATTGTTTGTAAAAATCATTTACAACATATGAGGAACCCCAATTTAAATGAGTGGAAATTGTAGACATGTAAGCTGATACCAAACTAGCCAATACAAATCCCAGTAATCCAGTTGGTAACAATGTTAACATCGCAGGATAAGCTAAATCATGACCTATTTTATCTTCCACAACATTTGGAAAAGTTTCTCTAATTGAATCCAAATCTGGAAAAATTATTAATGAAGCTAAAGCAACTAAAATCCATGGCCAAGGTCTTAGAGCATAATGCATAATATTAAAAAATAATGTAGCACCTAAGGCATGATTTTCACTTTTGGCAGCTAGCATTCTTTGCGCAATGTAACCTCCTCCGCCAGGCTCAGCTCCAGGATACCATGAACTCCACCATTGAACAGCAAGTGGTATGACTAGTAGTGTCCAGAGAGTATATTCATCTGACAAATCAGGAAAAATTGAAACTTTTGATGATACAAGTTCATTCGAGAGAATTCCAGACATTCCACCTACCTCGGGAAGATTTACTAGATAATAAGCAGCTCCAACAGCTCCAATCATTGCAGTAAAAAATAAAATAAAATCAGTGTAGACAACACCTCTAAATCCTCCAACTGAACTAAAAATAAGTGTTACTCCACCAGCATACAATACTGTCTCAAGTGCTGAAATATCTAACATAACAGCTCCTATTTTGATTGCAGCCAATGTTACTCCAGCCATCGCCATCACATTAAAAATTATACCTAAATAAACAGATCTAAATCCTCTTAAAAAACGGCCTGCCAATCCTGAATATCTTAATTCATAAAATTCCATATCAGTATTTACATCTGATCTTCTCCAAAGTTTAGCATATACAAAAACAGTCAATAATCCGGTCAATAAAAAAATCCACCATACCCAATTACCAGAGACTCCATTTTGACGAACTATGTCAGTGACTAAATTTGGTGTATCTGTTGAAAAAGTAGTAGCTACCATAGATAACCCAAGCAACCACCATGGAAGAGTTCTACCTGAAAGAAAATATTCTTTGGAACTTTGTGATGATTTTTTTGAAACTGCAAAACCAATTGCGAGAACAAGTAAAAAGAAAAAGAGTATTATACCCTTATCTAAGTCAGTTAATTGTATCATTGAAATAAAAATAGAAAATCATTTTCATTTTTCCATAATCATTCAAAAAATTTGGAAATAGTAATAATATCTGATTTTGAAGTTAAATCTGGTACATGCTCAGCTATTGGAATTGCTTTAACGTATGATTCCTTACTTTGAATCATGTTTATCATTGCTGTTGGGAGTTCTTTTTCATTTCTGACAGGATCAAACGGACACTCCTTTAAAAATTTAAAAAACTTAATCCCTGAGAACTTAAATAAATTCATGTTTACTCTTACTTTTCCCTCTAAGTCTAAATTATTATTTGCTTGCTGTATTGTTGGCTTTTCAATAATTGCTTTTAAATTATTTTCATGATCTAACTTCACAACAGAGAAGGATGAAACTCTTTCCTTAGGAAAATCTAAACTATCTCTATCATATGACAAAAATGCATTATCATAGTCATTTACTTTAATCAATTTCAATGCTTTTTCAGAATACAGGTTATCACTATTGCAAACACAAAAAAAAGATCCTTTTAACTTTTCATTTTGTTCTAATGCCTGAAAAACAGCATCAGCAGTACCCATTGGTTTTTGTCTTTCATTCGGTATGTGCTGAGTTGCATAACTTATATTAAGGTTCAGTTCATCATAAAACTTATCTATAAAATATTTAAAATTTTTATAATCTTTTGAGACAACTAAAACAACATTTTTAAATCCTGCATTAGAAATATTTTTTAATAAAAAATATATGAAAGGTGTGTTATTTTTTCCAAAGGTAATAAGTGATTTACTTGTTTTATTAGCTTGTTCAGACTTAGAATCATCTAGTTTGTCGGATTCTGATTTTTTCATTCTGGAAGACATTCCTCCAGCCATTACAATAATTGTGTCAACCATTCTGCAAATATAAAATCGTTAATCTGAATCTAATGATTTTATGTAGAAATTTTTTAGGGCTGGACGAGTTCTAGCTTCGGTTAAAATTTTCTCAATTTTTTTAATAAGATCAGGATGATTAATTGATACATCATTTAATTCTTTTGGATCTTTTTCTAAATCAAATAATTCTAAATTCTCATTAGCTTTTTGAAGATTAGTTTTGATTGCTTTCCATTTTCCATATCTTAATGCTTGCTGACCACCTCTACTTGCGAATTCCCAATATAAATATTCATGTTTAGGTTGCTTTTCGTTCAACAAAGTAGGTAAATAACTTAATCCATCAATATAATTTGGTTTATTTAATTTAAGTAGGTCTAAAACAGTTGCATAAAAATCCTGAAATGAAGAAATATGATTTGAAACTCTTTTTTCTTTAATATTTCTTGGCCAATGCACTATCATTGGAACTCTTATACCTCCCTCATAAACTTTTCCTTTGACTCTTTGAGGATCATTATTCAGAAAACTTGTGCTTTCAAAATAATTCAAATCAAGAGGTTGAACATAAGAAGGTCCATTATCACTTGTAAAAATGATTATAGTATTTTCATATTGACCTGTTTGTTTTAAAACAGATACCAATTCGCCAACTTGATCATCTAGATATGATATCATAGCAGCATATGTTGCTTTGGGATATTGATTAGGATAATAAGCCCTACCAACATAAGGTTCTTCCTCACCAATTTTTTTTCTGTAATAATCAACACATTTTTTAGGTGCTTGCAAGGGAAGGTGAGGTATTGGAGATGCATAATATAAAAAGAATGGTTTATCGTTTTCATCTCTTACAAATTCTATAGCTTTTTGGTGCATTAATGTTGGTGCATAATCTTTTTGATTATATTTTTCATAAGAGATTTCATCGTTTATATCAGCATCTGAGGCTAAACCTTCCTGTTTAGTTACAATATAATTGTCAAGAAAATCTCTTTCTTCATTATTCCATAAATGTGTTGGATAAAAAGTGTGGGCTTGTCTTTGACAATTGTATCCATAAAAAATATCAAATCCTTTTTTATTTGGAACACTGTTAGTATGTGGAGCACCTAAACCCCATTTACCAACCATTCCAGTTCTATAACCATTTTTTTGTAAAACATTTGCTACCGTCAATGTCGAATCTGGTAATGGTCTTTGGCCTTCTAACTCAGGATTATCTAGCATAGATTGGAAACTCCACACATTTCCTCTTTCATTCCACTCACCATTATCCCTAATATACGTATGACCACTGTGTTGTCCTGTCATTAAAACACTTCTTGATGGAGCACACACGGGGGAGCCAGAGTAGTGATCAGTAAATAAGATTCCTTTTTCTGCTAAAGAATCTATATTTGGAGTTTCAATTATTTTTTGACCATAAACACCAACTTCACCATATCCAAGATCATCAGCAAGAATATAAATTATATTTGGGTTTTCACTCTTTTTAGAACATCCATATGAAAATAATATCAGGATAAATAGTATTATACGCATAATCACTAAATTTATAAATATTTAAATTAAGGCTATTCTTGAAATAATGATAAATGGGTTCTCAAAATTTTCAAAAAAAGAAAAAATAAGCTGGTTATTTGAAAATTACTTTCATGGAGATTTTAGTGCAAAGGATATAATTGAAAAATATTTAAATTCTGATGATGAGATTCAGAAAATACATGACGAGCTCTCTGAAAATACAATATCAAATTTTTATTTGCCACTCGGTGTTGCTCCTAATTTTTTAATTAACAATAAAGATTTTGTAATTCCTATGGCTATTGAAGAAAGTTCGGTAGTAGCAGCAGCATCCAAATCTGCTAAATTTTGGTACTCTAGAGGTGGTTTCAAAACCGAAGTAATCAAATTTAAAAAAACTGGTCAAGTACATTTTAAATTTTATGGAAATGAAAGTAGTTTGGAAGCTTTTTTTGAAATTATTAAGGACAAACTTTTCAGTGAATGTTCAGACATTACAAAAAACATGCAGAAAAGAGGTGGTGGAATTTCTGCAATTAATCTTAAAAATGAATCCTCGGCTATTAAAAATTATTATCAAATTAATGTAGAATTTGATACCGTAGATTCTATGGGCGCAAATTTTATAAACTCATGCCTGGAAAAAATATCTCAAACCTTTGAAAATGAGTTTAAAACTTATACTGGATTTTCTAAAGATGATCAACTAGAGATTATCATGAGTATACTTTCAAATCATACACCTGAATGTTTAGTTAGAGCTGAAGTTAGTTGTAAAATAAAAGACTTGGAAAGCAAGGAAATAACTAATTCTAAATTATTTGCTAATAAGTTTATTGATGCGGTTGAAATCGCTGAAAATAATATTTCAAGAGCTGTAACTCATAATAAAGGAATAATGAACGGAATTGATTCAGTAGTGATTGCTACTGGTAATGATTTTAGAGCAGTAGAAGCATCCGCCCATTCATATGCATCAATGACTGGAAAATATTCAAGTCTTTCCCACGCTAATATTGTTCATGATCAATTTACTTTATGGATGGAATTACCTTTGTCAATTGGAACTGTTGGAGGAATTACTAATATTCATCCTTTAGTAAAATGGTGTTTGCAGCTTCTTGGGAATCCATCAGCAAAAGAACTTATGGGTATAATCGCAGCCTCAGGTTTAGCTCAAAATTTTGCAGCTGTTAAATCTCTTGTTACTGAGGGAATTCAAGCTGGGCACATGAAAATGCATTTAAATAACATTTTGAATAGTTTGAATGCATCAAATTTGGAGAAACAAAAAATTACACAAATACTTAATGGTAGTGATATTTCATATAGTTTAGTTGATCAAACTCTTCAAAATTTGAGAAAAAGTGAAGGTTAAATTCAAAAGCAATGGCAAACTATTATTGTCCGGCGAATATTTAGTTCTGAAGGGTGCTAAATCTTTATCAATCCCAACTAAATTTTCTCAAACTTTAGAGGTTTCCAACAATTCACCGGGAAAACTAAAGTGGGAAAGTTATGATCAAAAAAGAAAAATTTGGTTTGATCTAAATTTTGATTTAAATAAGGAATGGAATTTAAAATCTTTTAAAGAAAACAAATTATTGTTTAAAACATTAAGTGCCATAAAAAGAAAAAATCCAGAATTATTTTCCAAAGGAATTTCATTTAAAACAAAAATGGATTTTAATAGAAATTGGGGTCTTGGATCATCGTCAAGCTTAATAAACAATTTAGCAAATTGGGCTAACTTTGATAAATTTAAACTTTATTGGAATGTCACGAATGGTAGTGGATATGATTTAGCTTCATCTTCAACTAATAAACCTATAGTTTATCAACTAAGTAATAAAAACAATCCGGAATTTAGAGAAGTGAATTTTAATCCTCCTTTTAAGAATAACCTTTATTTTATTTACTTGGGTAAAAAACAAAATACTTATAGCGAGATATTAAATTTTAATAAATTAAAAATTAAAGAGAAATCAATTTTAAAAGTTAGTAGCATAACAGAAAAAATTTTGAATTGTGATTCAATAGAAGATTTTAAATCACTTATTAAAGAACATGAAAGAATTTTATCAAATCTTTTAAAAAGAGAAACTGCAAAAGATTTATATTTTAAAGATTATACTGGTGAAATTAAAAGTCTTGGAGCGTGGGGTGGAGATTTTATTATAGCTACTGGCGACCAAAACTCAAAAAACTATTTTAACAACCTAGGCTATGATGTAGTTTTTACATTCGATGAGCTTATAAAAACTTGATTAGAATTTAAGTTTGGCACGATTAATGAATTATTTATTAAACAGAAAGTATACAATATTTTTTGGTTAGTTGTTGTTTTAAATGCCCATGCAATCTCAAAATGCATGGGCATTTACTTTTTTAGACTATAAACAGTTCTAAATCCTGTGTGTAATGAACTACTATCTGGGGTAGTTTTCATTCTTGCTGAGTTTCTGTATCCACTACAATAAGAGTCATTACACAAGAAACTCCCCCCTCTAACTACTTTTTTTTCACTATATGGATCTACAGGATCATAACTTTTCTTGGGTCCTTGAGGGTCTACTATTCCCTCTTTAGGTAGCATAGAATAATAATTAGCATGATACCAATCTGAACACCACTCCCAAACATTTCCGGCCATATCAAATAGTCCATAATTATTTGGACTAAATGACTTTACAGGTGATGCATAATAAAACTTATCATTTAAAGAATTTGATTTTGGAAAGACACCTTCCCAAACATTTGCTTTTAAATTACCATCATTAACTTTTTGATTACCCCAACTATAAATTTCATTAATTAAACCTCCTCTTGATGCATACTCATACTCAGCCTCTGTGGGTAGTCTTTTGCCTGCCCATTTACAATATTCATTCGCATCTTCCCAACTGATATGAACTACTGGATAATCATCTTTTCCTTCAATATTACTGCCAGGACCAAATGGTTGCTTCCAATTAGCGTCTCTTACCAATGACCACCATTTTGAATAATCATTTAAATTGCTGGTGCTTGATTCTTTAAAAACAAGAGATGATGGACTTAGTAAACTATCGTTAGGCTTAGGTGTACCTGGTGGTAACATAGATTTAATTTCATCCCAGTTAATAGATCTTTCCGCAGTTGTTATATAACCAGTTACATCTACAAATTCTTTAAACTGAGCATTAGTAACTTCAGTTTCATCCATCCAAAAAGAACTGATTTCTATTTTGTGTTTAGGATATTCATCAGGTCTCGCTTCATCATTATCAGCTCCCATCTCAAAAAAACCTCCTTCAATAAAAATCATTCCAGATTTGTTGACCAGCTGAGGTTGTTTCACTTCATTATTACATGATATAAAAACTATAAGGAATACTAAAATATTTTTTTTTAAACTCATAAATCATAATACAATTTATAACACTCTTGTGATATTATTAAAATAATCATAAATTTAGTTTAAACAACAACTACTTTATGAATAAAATTAAATCTGAAGCATATTGGAAAAAAAATTTAAAATATTTAGTAATTCTACTTTCAATATGGTTCTCTGTTTCATTTGGATTTGGGATTCTGTTCGTCGATGAGCTAAATCAAATTCAATTTTTCGGTTTCAAACTTGGTTTCTGGTTTGCTCAGCAAGGATCAATATATGTATTTGTAATTTTAATTTTTGTATACATATATCTAATGAACAAACTTGATAAGAATTATAGATCTAAAAAATGAGTTTACAATTATCTATTTGGTTGATCGTAGGATTAACTTTTGCATTATATATTGGAATTGCAATTTGGTCAAGAGCTAGCTCAACAAATGAATTTTATGTTGCTGGTAAAGGAGTCCATCCTATTGCTAATGGCATGGCAACTGCCGCGGATTGGATGAGTGCTGCGTCTTTTATCTCAATGGCCGGAATTATTTCTTTTTTAGGATATGATGGATCTGTATACTTGATGGGCTGGACAGGTGGTTATGTCCTTTTAGCGCTTTTACTTGCACCTTATCTAAGAAAATTTGGAAAATTTACTGTTCCAGCATTCATTGGGGACAGATATTATTCTAACACAGCCCGTACTGTTGCTGTTTTTTGTGCATTAATCGTTTCTTTTACTTATATAGCAGGTCAAATGAGAGGTGTTGGTGTTGTCTTCTCACGTTATTTAGAAGTTGATATAAACTCTGGTGTTTTTATTGGAATGGGAATCGTTTTGTTCTATGCAATATTAGGTGGAATGAAAGGTATAACCTACACTCAAGTTGCTCAATATTGTGTTTTAATATTTGCATTCATGGTTCCTGCAATTTTTATTTCCATTGAAATGACATCAAATCCAATTCCACAACTAGGATTTGGATCATCTGGATCTGATGGAGTATATCTTCTTGATAAATTGAATGGATTACATGAAGAACTTGGATTTAGTAAATACACGTCTGGATCAAAATCAACTCTTGATGTATTTTTTATAACTGCAGCTTTGATGATTGGAACAGCAGGTCTTCCACATGTTATTGTAAGATTTTTCACTGTGAAAAAAGTTAGTGATGCAAGAAAATCGGCTGGTTGGGCGTTGTTATTCATTGCTATACTTTATACAACTGCTCCTGCAATTGCTGTTTTTGCAAGAACAAACTTAATTGATACAGTTTCTGAAAAAAATTACACAGATATGCCCTCTTGGTTCAAAAAATGGGAAGATACTGGACTATTAAAATTTGATGATAAAAATGCAGATAACGTAATCCAATATAATGGTAATGAAATGATTAATGAATTAACTATTGACAGAGACATAATGGTTCTAGCAAATCCTGAGATTGCCCAACTCCCAAACTGGGTTATTGCACTTTTAGCTGCAGGAGCTTTGGCAGCTGCATTGTCTACTGCTGCAGGATTACTTTTAGTTATCTCTTCTTCTGTTTCACATGATCTTATTAAAAGAATTATAAAACCGGATATTTCTGAAAAAGGTGAGTTAGTTGCTGCTAGGTTATCTGCTTTTTTTGCAGTACTGCTAGCTGGGTATTTTGGTATCAACCCACCTGATTTTGTTGCAGCAACTGTTGCACTTGCTTTTGGGTTGGCCGCAGCATCATTTTTCCCTGCCATTGTATTAGGAATATTTCATAAAAAGATGAATAAAGAAGGTGCCATCTCTGGAATGGTAATAGGGATTTTACTAATGCTTTTTTACATGACTAAGTTCAAATTTGGATGGTTTGGTGGCGGAGCAGAATCTGATTGGTGGTTTGGTATTTCACCCGAAGGTTTTGGAACAGTTGCAATGATTGTTAATTTTATAGTTTCGATTTCTGTTTCAAAGTTTACATCACCACCTCCTAAGGAAATTATTGATTTAGTTGAAAACATTAGGCTTCCAAATGAGACTGACGATTA
>CENP01110306.1_pt1 | contig 13644 bp, 9 predicted proteins | sample 361281 | NCBI WGS metagenome assembly CENP01 (sample SAMEA2591122, study PRJEB7988) | marine metagenome | biome: marine biome (ENVO:00000447); feature: deep chlorophyll maximum layer (ENVO:xxxxxxxx); material: saline water (ENVO:00002010), including plankton (ENVO:xxxxxxxx) | depth 70 m
GTTGGAGCACCAAAGCCGATTATGCTTTTGACGACAATCAAAGTAGGCTTATTAGTTTCTGCCTTAAAGGCTTGAAGTGCACGACTCAGCGACGATGCATCGTTTGCATCGTCGACATATTCAATTCGCCACCCAAATCCTTCGAATCGACGGCCAACGTCCTCACTAAACGCAAGGTCGGTTTCACCCTCGATTGTTATTTTATTGTCATCGTAAATCCAGCAGAGGTTTGCCAGCTGAAGATGACCAGCAAGTGACGCAGACTCACTTGCAACGCCCTCCATCAGGTCACCATCACTGCACAGTACATACGTATCGAAATCAAACAGTGTTGCATCAGGACGATTGTATTGTGCGCCTAGCCATCGGGAAGAAATAGCCATACCAACTGAATTTGCACATCCTTGGCCAAGCGGTCCGGTTGTTGTTTCGACGCCAACAGCCAAGTGATGTTCTGGATGTCCGGCACATACACTATCGAGTTGACGAAATGCCCGGATGTCATCAAGGCTGACTGCTGGAAGTTTGTTGGCTTCGGTGTTTGGGCTGCCCTGCCTAATGCCCGCAAGGTGAATCAAGCTATATAACAACATGGAGGCATGGCCGCATGAAAGAACAAAACGGTCACGGTTCGGCCAAGTTGGATCAAGTGGGTTGTACCGTAGAAAGTCTTTCCAAACCGTGTAGGCAACTGGAGCAAGCGCCATTGGAGTGCCGGGATGCCCACTTTTGGCAGCTTCAACAGCATCCATCGACAACGTTCGGATTGTGTCAATTGCAAGTTGATCTATGTCGGTGAGTGTTGGTGTATCTGAGCTAGGCATGAAGAGACTTTCAGGCGTGAAGGGGTGTGGTTAGGTGATTGGATCGGTTTTGTAATTGGACGTATGATAAATTCTTAGCTTCCGCTGGAATGCGCACTACTATAAGCGATAATGCTTATGGTGACGACAGATAACGCTTATACTCGGTATCAAGTTCTTCTGGGCTTCTCCTGCAGAGTTTCCATAGCGTTTCCTGTTCTGCTGTTCCGCGGTATAGCTGAACGAGGTATTCGATAAAAGCGTTTCGGTAACGGCCACCTTCACCATTCATGAAGAAGTCTGCGAGACCGGATAGTTGGCTATATATTTTCGGTAATTCTGGTTCGTTCTGTAACGCACTTCTCCCAAGTTTTGACAGTTGCCGTAACGGGAGAAAAAAATTGTCGTCGAGAAGCCTTTCCCTTGCAGCAGGAACGCGGCCACTTTGGCGTCCACCAACCGTGAAACCAAAATCAGTTTTCTGAAGGCTTTCCATGTAGCAGGCGGCAGCCTCAAGTGCCCACATGCCGTGCTTGCTTCCAGCTAAGGGGCTTGTCGGCCACGATTCTGCGAAGAGCTGATGGGTTGCTTCATGTTCTACGGTTCGGCTGTCCAAGTCTTGACTCGAAAAAAACCATGCTGTTTGTGTGGGTGTCCAATAAATACCAAGAGTTTTCCCAATGTCTGGCTCCAACGACTGCAAGCTATCGATGTACTCCTCACGATTCGCAAGCAAGACCACCTTGAACAAACTTGTTGGACGAGGTCTTGCCTGTCCAACAATGCGGCGACTTAATTCAACCGGAGTTAGTACAAAACCACCAAAAACCTGACGCCAGATGAAACGAGTCAGTTCGAGCTGTTTTGCTAGAGCGGCTGTATGTGGAGGCCCGGCGGTTGATCGAATGTGCCAGTGGTCTGAATGGAACAGTTGCTGTGTTGTGTCGGAAGTCTGTGCGCTCAACCTGCCGGTAAGGAGTGATGAAGTCTGCGGTGATGATTGGATAGTTTTTTTTCCATTTCTCAGCCAGCCTTCCTCAGAGCTGTACTCTTTTTTTTGCGTAAGTTGACGAGCAACATTTGGCCAGACCCATTGGTCCCTGTGCTTGACATATCCCAGAGCACGACGACTCATTTTATGGTCAGGGTTCTCACGAAGAACACGAACAAGAAGGCGGATGGAGTTGTTACTTGATTGCATGCCATCGCGAACAGGAATTCTTCTTTGCTTCTGAATCTCATCCTTAGCTCTTTCGAAAAAATAGAAAGCACGCTGTTGTCGAAGCTGCACAAAGTCAGTCCACAAATGCTCGCTCGACTTCTCAAGCCAAGCAGGCTTCAGAAGTTTTTTATCAATGCTCGCAATAACTTGAGACTGGGTTGGACCCAGTTCATCAGGCAAAGGCCAATTTTGAATGTAGGCTGCCAGCCGCTGGTCGCCACAAGCCTGAGCTTCGCGAACAATCTTTGAGCAGCAATCATTCCATCCTGCGCCGACCGGCTTTAAAAACTCTCCGCTATCGGCATGCAGCCTTTGTAGGCAATGGAATCCGATGCTTATGAGAAAAAAGAGTAGGAGAACAGGGGGCCGTTCAACCTTCATTATGCTGGCGTTAGTCCTCTTTATCGAAAGCAGCATCGAACTGCCGATTACTGGGAGCAAAGTCAATATTTTGAACAAATTCGCATGCCTCGGTTGCGCCATGCTCACGATCCATTCCGCAATCTTCCCATTCAACAGACAACGGACCGCTGTAGCCAATCTCATTAAGAGCCCGAATGATCTCTTCGAAGTCGACACCTCCCCTACCAGGAGAACGGAAGTCCCATCCGCGTCGTGGATCACCGAAATTGAGGTGGCTAGCAAGAATGCCCCCCTTGCCATTCAGGAGTACGACAGCATCCTTGATATGAACATGGTAAATGCGGTCCGGGAATGTTCGGATAAATTCTACTGGATCCACGCCTTGCCAGTGAAGGTGACTCGGGTCAAAGTTAAAACCGAATTCTTCTCGGTGCCCAACTGCTTCAAGTGCTCGTTGGGCGGTAATAATATCAAAAGCTATTTCAGTTGGGTGTACCTCGAGTGCGAAACGCACACCTGATTCAGCAAAAACATCCAAGATAGGGTTCCACCGATCAGCAAAATCTTGAAAGCCAGCCTCAATCATTGATTCAGGGACCGGCGGGAAAGAGTACAGGAGATGCCAAATACTTGATCCGGTAAAGCCATTGACAACTGACACACCAAGCTTTTTCGCGGCCCTGGCAGTTTGCTTAACTTCCTCGGCGGCCCGTTGACTTACGCCTTCCGGTTCACCATCACCCCAGATGTACGGCGGCAGGATAGTTTTGTGACGTTCGTCCACTCGGTCGCAAACGGCTTGACCAACGAGATGACAGGAAATTGCGTGAACCATCAGGTCGTGCTGTTCAAGCAGGTCTCGCTTCGTTGCGCAATAGCTGTCATCAGCGATTGCCTTGTCAACTTCAAAATGATCTCCCCAGCACGCCAACTCGAGTCCTTGATAGCCAAACTCACGAGCTTTTCGAGCAAGGTTTTCCAGCGGCATGTCGGCCCATTGGCCTGTAAATAATGTGACAGGACGACCCATCGCAGCGAACTCCTTGAAAAGTGTGAAGAGAGATTGATGAAAGAAGCATTAAGGAATTTGTTTCCGGGACCTTTTTGGATTCTGGCAGATTTTCCATCAGTTGAAAACCATTCCGCAGAGTGATCGCCAAGAGATCCACTTTGTGTGCAGCAAAACGACTCGTATTGATACGGGTTGAGACCCGAATGACTCGTTTTCAGCGGCGTACGACACTGCGGAGAAGTAGGCAGCCCCAGGCTGCAACGAGAAGATTTCCTCCCCAGACGGCAATGGGCGGCAAGTCACCAGCTTTTGCCTCGGATACGCCAGCCATAAAAATTGGGTAATAGACAAGTAGAATCGGTAAAAAACAAAGGAAAAAGCTTGTAAGAAAATCAGCGTTTCGCATTCGGATTGCCATCGGAGCACCCACCAGAACAAAAGCGAGGCAGCTAAACCCATTTGCCCATCGTCTCCATGGCTCCATTGCAATGCGATTGAGACGATTTTGGTAATGGTCAATAGTGGCCTGTTCACCAGCGAAGTGTTGCGGTGCGGTAAGGTTGGCATGGCCTGTCAGGAAGGATTCAGCAACTCGGCCAGCAATTTGCTGCCGTGCCCTACTAATGTTCGCTAGGGCGTCTTTTCGTGCTGCATGAAATTCATTCATTGCTATTTGAGATGGGCTTTTAGATAACGGATTATTCTTGCCAATCGAGTCGAGAGGTATCACTCGTTCGATGGTATCTGGAAAGGCGACCTCAACGTCACCCACTCGGACTATTCCATTCGTGCAAATAGCAGTAATGCTTGCATTCTTCGCGTCAGTTTTGAGCACGGCCTCCATTGCTGAGAGTGTCACGGAGGGGCTTGAGTTGTTCGGCTGGAATGACATCGTTGGCCGGATGAGGCGACGTCCTTGAACGCCCTTTACATTAATTGCCAGTTTGTCCGTGCTATAGGAACGTTGCTGTTGTAATCGGCTGTAGATGATTTCTTCTAGACTCTGAACAACAACTCCCCGGACGCCCTCTCGTCCCCATGAGACGGCGATATCATTCAGCCAGACGCAGCTCAAACTGATCAAAATGGCTAAGAAGGCAACTGGCCAGATGAGAGCCATTGGGGTGATGCCGGCAGCCTTGAGGGCAATGATTTCATTGGAGCTTGAAAAACGTCCAAAAACGCTTGCGACTGCAAATAGTATCGTTCCAGGAACAGCGAACCGCAGGGCATCAGGCAAGACATATGGAATGAGTGCGAGTATTTGTAGCAGTCCTAATCCCTGCTGCTGTGCTTCTTTGGTGAGCCCAATGACGAGCATAAAAAGGGTGAGTGCAGTAAGTGCAACAAGAAAAACTTGAAGCATTTCAGAGAGGACGTATCGGGTGATTATTTTCATTGGCCGCATTCCTTCGCTGGCCTGAAGGATCGTTAGAGATTGCTGTTTAGTAACCCTATGACGACCCTTTGGTATCAGTATCTGTCAGCATAGATGATTGTATAGTGTGAGAAAACGTCTGTAGCCCATCGGCTATTGCTTGAGTTGCCATTGAGAAATTACTTGACTGAACTGCATTCCTGGCATTTTTTATTGTCTCAGTAATTTTCTCTGATTCCTCCGTCAAGCCAGCTTCTTCAAGTTCGCTTTGTGCGCGGTCGAGAGAACGAATAATACGACTAAATATTTTTTCAGAGGGAGTGCTGTCATAACGACGGTAGGGCGCTCTTCCAAGAGATGTTCCTCGGCCTGGTGAAATCACCTTGATCTTTTTTCTCGGTTTGATGAGGGCAAAACTAAAGAATGAACCAAAAACTGAACCAAGCGTCAGACCCATCGTGATTATGCTTCCTGCGAGAAACATACGACGAAAAAAGTCATCGTTTCCGTCGTATGATTTGTATGCAGAGTAGGTGACCAAGCAGAGGAAGAAACTCACAGCCGCTATTCCAAGAAAAATCCAGGGACGGCGATGACTTGCGATGCTCCCGCCATCGTCCTCAAGTGGCCAGGAAGTTTCCCGTCGTGAATACTGAGTCACTTCTTCAGGACCGGCCTTAATAATGATTACAGTGGTGTTATCAGGCGCGCCTCGCACAAGAGCAAGCCCGACGACAGCAGCTGTGGCCTCTTCTAAAGAGAGTTCTGACGCAAAGAGTGCAATCTCTTCATCGCTCAGTGTTCCAGAGAGACCGTCGCTGCAAAGAATAAAAAGGTCGTTTTGCTCAACAGGGAAGGGGCCTTCAAGGTCAATGTCAAGATCGCTGTGGGGGCCCATTGAGCGAGTGATAATATTTTTTGGAACACTCGGAAGATTGGCTCCTTGCGTGGGGTCATTTTGTCCACTTGCGGCAGCAACTTCCCAGGCGAGTGAGTGGTCACGTGAAAGTTGCTCAATGTCATGTCCGCGGACTCTGTAGATACGGCTGTCACCAACGTGTCCTACAATGGCTCCCTGGGGAAGTAGTACCAATGTTGAACAGGTTGTACCCATTCCCTTGTAGTTGGGGTCACTCTCACCCTTTGAATGAATTTCCTTGTTGGCCTGACGAAGGCTCTGTGAGAGAGCGAGTGGGGGTGAATACTCCGGCTTGAGGTCACTGTAGATTTCAGGAATGCGTGCGACCGCAATGCGGCTCGCCTCTTCGCCGCCCGCATGAGCGCCCATCCCGTCTGCAACAATAAAAAGCCATCCGTGCTTGTGGAAACTATTTGGTGATTCAGCAGGTATGACTACAGCAGAGTCCTGGTTGTTGGATCGTCTGCGGCCTACATGAGAACGCACGTGGTGTTGAAGAGTGTTGCCCTGTCCCACTGAATTGCCTCGCGAGATCATTCACGATGAACGTTTACGCCCTACGCCACCTTCGTAGCAACGTAGTCAAAGTAAGGAATGTAGCAGGATTGGGGGGAAATTTCTTATTCCAAATCAATGTTTTAGCCGGTTCGGAACGTCCATCTGGTCTGGTTTAGTGAAATAAATCGCCCTAGCCTTAGGGCTATGATGATCAAACACCGGGAAAATTTGTTACCTGTTATGGCACGATTTGGGTTGTGTTCAGGTCGTTCTCTGTGGAGAGCATCTTCATTAGCCACGATGTTCTGCGTGACGATAATTCTTCTGATGTCGATTGGCTGTGTCCAGCGACGAATGACGGTCAGGAGCAATCCTCCAGGTGCGCTGGTTTATGTTGATGATTACCAGATTGGTACAACGCCGGTGTCTACAGATTTTGTCTATTATGGCACGAGAAAAATTCGACTCATTAAGGACGGGTACGACACCCTCACTGTTCAACAACCATTCCCGGTCCCGTGGTACGAGATCTTCCCTCTCGATTTTGTGACTGAGAATCTTTGGCCTTGGGAAATTCGGGATGAGCGTGTTGTTGACCTTGCAATGGTCCCTGCCGGAACTATTCCTGCAGAGACAGTCGTTAGCCGAGCTGAGTTAGCAAGACGGTCTGCCGGAAGCGGGCCGCCGGTTCCGGTGGCTCCCGTTGCCGTGCCACCTCCGTCACTTTTGCCAGGCACAACTCCTGCCTCACCGAACGTGTTGCCGCAGGCTCCAGTTGAGCCACTTCCATCACCCACTACTGGCCCGGTGTTTCCTTCACCGTAATAAATGCAGGTGAGTAATTGAAGTTATGTGGCATAATGAGGACATGTCTCCATTATTCACACAAGATGTTTTTTGCTCTCGTCAGCAACTTGAGGCAACAAAACTTCACCGTTTGAATGTGATGTTTGCAGAAGTACTTCCTGCAAATAGCTTCTATCGTGAGAAGTTTTCTGAATGTACAACACCGGTTCAATCGTTCAAACAATTCGCCGACTTTCCGTTCACGACAAAGTCTGAACTTGTTGGGAGAGAGGACTCGGTTTCTGCTCGAAACAGAACGTGGAGTGACGAAAATTATGTTCGGTTTCACCAAACCAGTGGCACCAGTGGCCATCCGCTCCAGGTCTGGGACACGGAAAATGATTGGAATTGGTGGATGACATGCTGGAAGTCAATTTACTCACGAGCAGAACTTCAGCCTGGTGAACCAGTCTTTGTCGCGGCTTCCTTCGGTCCATACATTGGCTTTTGGAGTGCCTTCGAAGGTGCAGTAGCAAGTGGTGGACGGGCGATTCCTTCAGGGGGGTTGTCGAGTATTGCTCGTTTGGAACTCCTTAGAAAAACAGAGTCAAAAGTTCTGGTAGCTACTCCAACGTATGCGATGCATTTGGCTGAAGTGGCCAGAGAGCAAGGGTACGAAACGGCCACGTCGACAATTCGTTGCGTTCTCGTTGCTGGTGAACCTGGTGGCTCTCTGGAAGCAGTTCGACAACAGATTAGCTCAGCGTGGGGGGCTGATGTATTAGACCATGCTGGTGCAACGGAGATCGGCCCGTGGGGCGTTGGGTGGCTTGAACACTCGGGACTCGAGGTAATAGAGGAGTGGTTTCATCCAGAATTTCTCGGTATCTCGACAAGTCGACCGGCGAGAGAGGGTGAGTCAGCCGAGTTGGTGCTGACAACGCTTGGTCGGAATGGTTGTCCAGTGATTCGTTATCGAACAGGCGATGTTGTTCATCCCGTGTGGCCAACAGAACAAGAGGTAGCAGCGGGTGCGTCGCCAAGGGTTTGGCTCAAGGGCGGAATCCTCGGTCGAACTGATGACATGTTGGTAGTCAGAGGTGTGAACATTTTTCCATCTGCAGTGGAGAACATTATTCGGGGCTTTCCAGAAGTTCTCGAGTACAGACTCACTGTCAATCGTGAGGAGAATCTGGACGTATTGAGTATTGAGATAGAGGATCGCCTCTCTGCCCCCGCTCGCATTGCTCAGGAGTTGCACGTTCGGCTTGGTCTTCGAGTAGACGTCACGAATGTTGCTGTTGGTACATTGCCTCGATTTGAAGGCAAGGCTCGAAGAGTAATTGACAACCGAAAAAAGTCTTAACCAGTTACTTGAAAAGGAACTTCGATTGAGTGAATACCGGCCTTTAGCCATCCGTCGTCGTGAGGATGGTGGCATTGAAATTGATTGGAGTGACGGCACGAAATCGGAGTATTCTCCACAATTCCTTCGTGATGCCTGTCCGTGCGCTACGTGTCGAGAAAAGCGAACAGTTCCAGCAGATAAAAACCCACTTCAAGTACTTCAGCCCTCGGATGTTGTTGAGATGGCAGTCAATACCATGGAGCCTGTTGGGCAGTATGCCTACAAAGTTTTCTTTTCGGACGGTCACGACAGCGGTATCTATACCTTGGAGTATCTTCACGAATTAAGCTGATTATTCGTTCATGCGTTCATGATTCCAACGACTGTGGCGTTGACTACTGCGGCGATCCGAACAGCGTCGTGACACGCCTCTTCACTGACGTTGAGTTGAAGGAGACTCGATTCGTGGCTTTTGAGACACATTTCGCATCCGGCGAGTACGGCACATCCGAGGCTCATGAGTTCAAAGTCAGCTTTTGATGTAGTTGGCTGATTCATGCGATTCATACGAAGACGTGCTGGCCTCGCTGAATAGCTTTCCTTACCAATCATATGTCGAAAGCGGTAGTACACAGTATTCATCGCCATTATTCCCCCAGCAGCTCTGGCGTCACTAATGATTGGTGCACTGCCTTCCGCCAACGCGTCCTTGAGGTCTGCTTGTACGGCCGAAACAAATTCATCTGACCGGACGAAAAAGCCACATGCAAGAGCGATGCCAAGAGATTGGGGGGGCTCAAGGTGTTCTCCCGTTAAAACACTCGATAAATTAAGCCGAATATCTTTCAGTTCATCCGGTAGCGTTTCGCGAAGTTGGTCGAGGGCAGGAGTTGGGATCGACATGGTGATTTTTCTCCTTTAGATGCAAATGAAGTGTGCTTTCCCGAGAATTGTAGCCATTTATTGAACGAATGGGGGTTGGGATGCTAGAGTCGTCGAAATTTGTTTTTTTACCTCGATAAAGACCCTGCCTCATGCCCCGCCGCGATGACCTTCGCACTATTTTGTTAATCGGCTCTGGACCTATCGTCATTGGGCAAGCCTGTGAATTTGACTATTCAGGCACACAAGCCTGTAAGGCACTGAGAGATGATGGGTACCGAGTTGTGCTGGTTAATTCGAATCCAGCGACCATTATGACGGACCCAGAGACTGCAGATCGAACGTATATCGAACCACTTACGTGGCAAGTATTGGAAAAGGTCATTGCTGAAGAAAAACCAGATGCTGTTCTTCCGACATTAGGAGGTCAGACTGCACTGAACCTGGCCATGGATCTGGAGCACCATGGCGTTCTTAAGAAGTATGGCGTCGAGATGATTGGCGCCCGGGCGGAAGCGATTCAACGAGGAGAAGATCGAGAACAGTTCAAGTCGACGATGGAAAAAATCGGTCTTGATACCTGTCGCGGGCGGCTTGTGAAGTCTCTTGAAGAGGCGCGAGAAATACTTTCTGAGATAGGTCTTCCAGCAGTCATACGTCCGAGCTTCACATTGGGTGGATCCGGTTCAGGTGTTGCATACAACCGTGAAGAGTTTGACCAGAAGGTGCAGCGTGGTCTTGATCTTTCGCCAGTAAGTGAGGTCCTCGTCGAGGAGTCAATTCTTGGCTGGAAAGAATATGAGATGGAGGTCATGCGAGATGCTGATGACAACGCAGTTGTCATTTGCTCTATCGAGAACTTTGACCCCTGCGGTGTTCATACTGGTGATTCAATTACCGTGGCCCCGGCGATGACGCTTACTGATCGTCAGTATCAATTCATGCGAGATGCGAGTTTTGCAGTTATTCGGGCAATTGGTGTGGAGACGGGAGGGTCAAATATCCAATTTGCGGTTCATCCTGACACGGGTCGCGTGATAGTCATCGAGATGAATCCACGAGTGAGTCGTTCGTCGGCACTTGCAAGTAAGGCGACTGGTTTTCCGATAGCGAAAATAGCAGCCAAACTCGCTGTAGGGTGGCGACTCCATGAGTTGGCGAATGATATTACTCGCAAAACGAAGGCCTGCTTTGAACCTTCAATTGACTATGTAGTGGTAAAAGTCCCTCGTTTTGCTTTTGAGAAATTCCCTGAGGCCGATAGTAGGCTGTCCACTCAAATGAAGAGTGTTGGCGAAACGATGGCAATTGGTCGGACTTTTAAGGAAGCATTTCAAAAAGCGCTTCGAGGGCTTGAGGTAGGATCGTTTGGATTTGGTTGCGACGGAAGAGACCTTTGGGGTACACCAACACAACCATCAATTGATGATATTCGTGCGAAAGTTGCGAGGCCGGATCCAGATAGAGTTTGGTTTTTGCGGTACGCGATGTTAGCTGGTTTGAGCATTGAAGAACTTCATGCCCTGACTGGTATTGATCGATGGTTCCTGGATCAGTTGTTACAGATTGTTGAGCTAGAGCAACGTGTCCGAGATGCTGGCAGCCTGCAGAGCGTTGATGACACAACGCTTCGCCAAGCCAAGCAGGCTGGATTTTCGGATCGGCAGCTAGCGACTCTCTTAGGAGAGGTGGAGCTCGACGTCCGAGAGAACAGGAAATCTCGAGGAATTGTCGCTACGTTTAAGGCAGTCGATACATGTGCTGCAGAGTTTGAAGCTGAAACCCCCTACTACTATTCAACGTGGGAGGATGAAGATGAGACGCCGCCAAAAGCAGACGGTGTAAAGCGAGTCATGATACTCGGAGGTGGGCCTAACAGAATTGGACAGGGCATTGAGTTTGATTACTGCTGCTGCCATGCAAGTTTTGCACTTCGAGAACTAGGGATTGAGAGCGTGATGGTTAACTCAAACCCTGAGACAGTCAGCACCGATTATGACACGAGTGATCTGTTGTTTTTTGAGCCTTTGACAAGTGAAGATGTCCTTAATATTGCTGATCGAATTAATCCGGATGGAGTGATTGTTCAGCTTGGTGGACAGACCCCGCTTAATCTAGCGAGGGCGCTTGCAGCTGCAGGGCTACCGATCATTGGGACAAGTGTCGATACGATCGAAGAAGCAGAAGATCGTGAGAAGTTCCGTGAACTTCTGGATCGATTGAATCTCAAGCAGCCTGCAAGTGGAATAGCTCGTACTCTTGAGCAGGCGCGTAAGGAGGTTTCCAGGATCGGTTTTCCTTCTTTGGTTCGCCCGAGCTTTGTGCTCGGTGGCCGTGCAATGGAGATTTGTTATGACCAATCACAGTTTGAAAGATTCGTGGCGGAAGCTTTTATAGTTGCCCAAGGCCAGCCAGTGTTGATAGACCGTTTTCTGGAGGACGCGACAGAAGTCGATGTCGATTGCATCTGTGATGGCACGGATGTGGTAGTTGCCGGAGTTATGGAGCACATAGAGGAAGCTGGTGTGCACTCGGGTGACTCAGCGTGTTGTATACCCCCGCACAATCTGAGTAAGCAGACCGTTTCAGAAATCAAGCAGGCTGCCGTAAACTTAGCAAAGAGTCTTGGGGTCGTTGGCCTTATGAACGTTCAGTTCGCGGTAAAGCGTGAGGGGAGTGAGGATGCCCTGTACGTCATTGAAGTGAATCCACGTGCGAGTCGAACAGTCCCGTTTGTTTCAAAGGCAACAGGCGTGCCTGTTGCAAAGATTGCTGTGAAAGTCATGGTCGGGGAAACGCTTCCTGAACAAGGGGTCATCACAGATCCTATTCCTTCTCATGTTAGCGTGAAGGAAAGTGTGTTTCCGTTTGTCAAGTTTGCCGGCGTTGACATCGCACTTGGGCCGGAGATGAGGAGTACTGGTGAGGTCATGGGGGTGAGCGACAACTTCAGCCTTGCCTTTGCGAAGGGCCAGCTTGCGGCAGGGACAGTCTTGCCGGAAACAGGCAAGATATTTTTGAGTGTTGCAAGTCAGTCGGCAAAAAAATCTATGGTGGACCTGGCTCGACGACTTGTGAAGTTAGGCTTTGAGTTGATTGCTACTTCCGGCACCGCTGAGGCACTATCGCAAGCAGGAATTGAGGTTGAAACAGTCAAGAAATTACAGGAGGGGCACCCAAACCTTATTGATCATCTGATTGATGGTCGCGTTCAACTGATATTCAATACGCCTCGAGGTAAGGGTGCTCGTACTGATGAGGGGAGAATCCGGGCGGCAAGTGTTCTCTACGGGGTCCCTTGTATAACTACACTGCCGGCTGCTGAAGCATGTGTGAGGGCGATGGAAGCCTTGAGAAGTGAGCCAATGAGAGTGCAGGCAATGCAGGATAGGTTTATGGCAGGGACAGCATCGATTGATCGATGACCGTTAACGAGAGTTCTGGCAGACGTAATGGAATCTCTTTTTCCTGAAGTGCCCCCAGCGCCAAGGCCACTGCTTTCCGGTGATCCGGATATGCCGCCAAGGCTAACAGCAAGAACACTCGATGGTCTTGAGTGGTTGCTGGCGAGAGAGTTGTCAGGACTTGGTGCTACGAATTTGAGAATCGGGCGTCGAACAATCGAATTTACTGGAACAACAGAGACGCTCTATAGGGCGGTGCTGGAGTCGCGGGTAGCGATCCGAATCCTCGAGCCGCTTGGTCGGTTTGCCGTGAGTTCACCGGAGTCACTATATCGATCAATTTCAAGTTTGGATTGGGCAAAGCATCTCCGTCCGACTCAAACACTGAGGGTCGATGCGAGAGTTCATGATTCATTTATAGATCATTCACTCTACGCTTCCCAAGTTGTTAAAGATGCGGTAGTAGATGGCGTGCGAGCGGTACATGGTCGCCGGCCAAATGTGCAGTTACATGGGGCAAGCCTTCGCTTGTCACTTCATCTTTCCGGGGAAACAGCAACGCTGTTTCGTGATGCAGCTGGTCAGTCTTTGCACCAGCGTGGTTGGAGAAAGGGGAAAGTCGAGGCGCCTCTATCAGAGGTTCTGGCTGCCGGTATTCTTGGGATTTCAGGATGGCAACCGGGCGAACCTTTGTTAGACCCACTGTGTGGTTCAGGAACATTCATCATTGAGGCGGCAACCCAAGCATCTGGTCTTGCGCCAGGCCTGTTGCGTGCAAGAACGCGGAAACAGGGTTTTTTTCGTTTTCATGATTTCGATCGAAACCTTGCCGAAACAATTCTTCTCGATCTTGAAAATAAGGCTAGGGCACCTTCAGGCACGTTTCATGCAAGCGATCTTGATCCTGCTGCGATTCAGATTGCAAAACAATCGGCTGCATTGGCCGGTGTGGCCGGTTCCATAAGCTTTTCATGCAATCATTTTGAAGCAGTGAGTCCAGAGGGTGACCCAGGCTTGGTCCTTACCAAT
>CENP01008829.1_pt1 | contig 13614 bp, 10 predicted proteins | sample 361281 | NCBI WGS metagenome assembly CENP01 (sample SAMEA2591122, study PRJEB7988) | marine metagenome | biome: marine biome (ENVO:00000447); feature: deep chlorophyll maximum layer (ENVO:xxxxxxxx); material: saline water (ENVO:00002010), including plankton (ENVO:xxxxxxxx) | depth 70 m
CCCATTCGGCTACATTACCCGCCATATCATAAACGCCAAAATCATTAGGAGGATAACTTTTTACTTGAACAGTAATATCACCACCATCGTCAGACCATCCTGCTATGCCGCCATAGTCTCCTTTTCCAAATTTAAAGTTGGCTAATTGATCCCCTTCACTCCTTCTCTCCTCGGATCGGGTATACTCCCCAGACCAAGGGTATTTTTTCTTACCTCGGTAAGTATTGTATTCTCTATCACCAACAAGTGCAATTGCAGCGTACTCCCATTCGGTTTCAGTAGGAAGTCGATAAGAGGGTTGTAACAAGCCTTTTTCAACTCCTGCATATACATTGACCGTTGCAGTATCTTTTTTCATTGTTCCTCTTTTTCCCATCAGACTGTCAGAGGCCATCAAACCACCATAGGCAGTTTCAGGTCGCTTGAGATAGGCATCAGTATTAAAGGTATTATTTGCATTAACAATGCCTCCATCTACTTCACTGTATCTAACTTCTTTTTGAATATAACCTTCACGCTCGAGTAAAAACTCGTTTACTCTATTTGTTCTCCATTCAGCAAATTGAACAGCCTGAAGCCAATTTACGCCTACTACGGGATATTCAGCATAGGCAGGGTGTCTAAGATAGTTGGTAGTCAATTCTTCCATATAACCCAAAGTATTGCGCCAAACTAGGGTGTCTGGGAGGGCTCCTTCATATATCTGTCTATATCTGGGCTCATTCACGGGAAAAACAGTTTCCAACCAATCTAAATATTCAATATACATAAGGTTGGTCACCTCAGTTTCATCAATATAAAAGGACATTACATGCTGTTGAGTCGGTGAATTGTTCCAATCGTGTAAAACATCATCTTGAACTTGTCCTTTGGTATAGGTTCCTCCTTCTATGAACACCAATCCAGGAGCTGTTTCCTGATTATCAAAGTCTATATTATATTGGAAACCTCCTTTTTTTGAATTAATTCCCCATCCTGTCGCACGAGAAACGTTGTTTCTTCCGCCACAGGCAAGAAAAAGTGAAACGCTCGAAAGAAGAAGAAAGTTTTTAAGTAAAAAATTAATTTTCATATGGACAGTAAGTCTATAATTTATAGCGCAATATACTAATTATCTGTATTTCTAATTTTAATCCTCGAATCAAATTGATTCACAAATCTTCTACTATAACGTATTATAAAATAATTTATTATGGGATTACACATAAAAGTAAGTCAAAAGAGTTTGTTGATAACTTGAACTTGGAAATACAACATTCCCCAGATATCACCGTTATGTAGATAAATCTTAGTTTTTATGAGGATTACAAAATTCTTTTGTGTGGTGCTATTGATCATTTCGAATACGCTTAAGTTATGTGCACAAGAGCGTGTGATTACCACGGGAGTCCCCTTCTTGTTAATTACTCCGGATGCACGAGCAGCAGGTATGGGAGAACTTGGCGTATCAACTTCAGCGGATGCTTATGCGCAACAATGGAATCCGGCTAAGTATGCCTTTTCTGAAAGTAATGCTGGATTGGGGCTAAGTTACACCCCGTATTTAAGACAGTTGGTGGATGATATTTTTTTAGGAAGCCTTACTTACTTTAATAAAATTAATGAAAGAAGTGCTTGGGCCGCTAGTCTTAAATATTTCAGTTTAGGTAATATTCAGTTTAATGAAAGTATTGCAGGTACTATAGTTGATCAGGGTTCAAAGCGACCTAACGAAATTACACTTGACCTTTCTTATTCTTTAAAATTGAGCGATAAGTTTTCTATGTCTGTTGCAGGTAGATACATAAGGTCAGATTTAAAAATCAATATGGATATGGATGCTACCTCTGCAAATAGCCTAGGGGTTGATATAGCTGGTTTTTATCAAGGTGACTCATTTGGACTGGGAAGTAAAGATGCTATTTTCAGGGCTGGATTTAATATTTCTAATATGGGACCTAGACTTAAATATGATGAAGGAGGTCAAAAAGATTTTATTCCTACCAACCTCAGGGTTGGAAGTGGGCTTGATTTAATTTTTGACCAGTCTAATATACTGGGAATTAATATCGAGTTTTCAAAGCTTTTAGTGCCTTCCCCAATAGCTTTTTATGATGAAAATAATAATCTATACTACCAACAACCAGACATTAGTTTTTTCAAAGGTATATTCGAATCTTTTAGTGATGCACCAGGAGGAATGAAGGAGGAATTAAAGGAGATTACCTGGGCAATCGGAACAGAATACAAGTTTGGAGAAAATTTTGCATTGCGAACTGGCTATTTCAACGAGAGCGAGCAAAAGGGCTCTAGAAAGTATTTTACTTTTGGTGCAGGATTTAAATATAAGAGTACTAATATTGATATCTCTTATTTGTCCTCTACTTCTAAAATTCGCAACCCCCTTCAAAACACCCTTAGGTTTTCATTAACCTTTAATTTTAATGGATAAAATTGTGGTGTTTGGGGACAATTAAACTCTATGAGGTTTATCACTCATATTTACTTAATAATTATTTAGGGAATAAATTTTTATCAAAAGGATTGAATTCAGTAATTTTGGAAATAATTTGAATTTGATTATCACGTCCGTTTAATGAAAAAAATAACTAAGACTACTTACCTGAAATGGTATGAGGACATGCTGTTTTGGAGGAAATTTGAAGACAAATTAGCAGCCGTCTACATTCAACAAAAAGTAAGGGGCTTTTTGCATCTTTACAACGGACAAGAGGCTGTTCTTGCTGGAGCACTCCATGTCATGGATCTTGATAAGGATCGTATGATCACAGCATATAGAAACCACGTTCAACCTATTGGTATGGGTGTCGATCCCAAACGAGTAATGGCTGAGCTATTTGGTAAGTCTACCGGAACCTCAATGGGATTGGGTGGATCAATGCATATTTTTTCCAAAGAAAAAAGGTTTCACGGTGGTCATGGAATTGTTGGAGGACAAATACCACTGGGAGCGGGTATGGCTTTCGGAGATAAGTATTTTGATCGAGACAATGTTACTTTATGCTTTATGGGAGATGGGGCTGTTAGACAAGGGTCGCTACATGAGACCTTGAATTTGGCAACGCTATGGCAATTACCTGTAGTTTTTGTTGTTGAAAATAATGGCTATGCAATGGGAACTTCTGTAGCTCGAACCGCTAGCCACCAAGAAATATGGAAATTAGGTTTGGGATATGAAATGCCTTGTGGTCCTGTAGATGGGATGGATCCCGTGGCAGTAGCCGATGCATTAGATAAGGCAATTGAACTGGCAAGAACTGGAAAAGGCCCATCCTTCCTTGAGATGAAAACTTATCGCTACAGGGGACACTCCATGTCTGACGCCCAAAAATACCGAACTAAAGAAGAAGTTGAAGAATACAGAAAAATTGATCCAATCACACAAGTCAAAGATGTAATTCTCAAAAATAAGTACGCTACACAAAAGCAATTGGACGAAATTGATGCTAACGTTAAAGCAGCTGTTATCGAATGTGAAAAATTTGCGGAGGAATCTCCATTCCCTGAAAAATCAGTAATGTATGATGCAGTGTATGAACAGGAACACTACCCCTTTATAAAGCACAAATTAGACTAGTATGGCTGAATTAGTAAACATGCCCCGTTTGAGCGATACCATGGAAGAAGGCACCGTTGCTAAATGGTACAAAAAAGTGGGTGACACTGTCAAAGAAGGAGATATTTTAGCTGAAATAGAAACCGATAAGGCAACGATGGAATTTGAATCCTTTCAGGAGGGTGAGTTGTTGCATATTGGTATTGAGGAGGGCGGAACAGCACCTGTAGATTCTCTATTGGCTATAATTGGAGAAAAGGGTGAGGACATCTCTGCTATGTTGGGTGGTGCATCTACTGAAGTGCCCACGCAAGAAGAAGAAAAGACCGCAGCTAAAGAATCGACAGCGGCGACCGCTGATGAAAAAGCACAAATGCCCGATGGTGTAGAAGTGATTACCATGCCGCGATTGAGTGATACCATGGAAGAGGGAACAGTTGCAAAATGGAATAAAAAAGTAGGTGACAAGGTTGCCGAAGGTGATATCTTGGCTGAAATAGAGACCGATAAGGCGACTATGGAGTTTGAGTCCTTCTATTCGGGAGTATTATTGCACATTGGATTAGACGAGGGTGATTCTGCCCCCGTAGATTCAGTTTTGGCAGCTATAGGTGAGGAAGGGACTGACCCAGAACTTGTCAAAGCAGCCTTGGCGGTAAGTGCAACACCAGAAGTTAAACCTGCTAAGCCAGTTAATGAAAATCCCCCACCTGTTGAAGTCGTTGAAAAGAAAGTAGCTCCTGAACCTATTCCTGTCCAGTCTCCAAAGCCAGTGATTCCCCAAAACACAAACGGAAGATTAATCGCCTCGCCACTAGCAAAAAAATTAGCTGAGGAAAAAGGAGTTGACTTGGGTCAGGTCCAAGGAACTGGAGAAGGTGGTAGGATTATCAAGCGAGATATTGAGAATTTTAAAGGTGGATTTGGTAGTATTACCATGCAAGCACCTAGTGGAGTGGAGCGTATCACTGAAACGGCTAATAGTAGCATGAGAAAGGCGATCGCTAAACGCCTTTCCGAATCAAAGTTTTCTGCTCCTCATTATTATCTTGGTGTAGAATTGAACATGGACAATGCTATTGCCTTCAGGGCTCAATACAACACGCTTCCAGAGACTAAAATTTCATTTAATGACATTGTTTTAAAAGCAGTGGCACTCTCGTTAAAAGAACACCCTCAAGTTAACGCGCAATGGTTTGACGATAAGATAATTCAAAATCATCATGTTCATTTGGGTGTTGCAGTTGCAGTTGATGATGGTTTGATAGTTCCTGTTGTCAAGTTTACAGATGAATTGGATCTAAGACAAATAGGGTCTTTGGTGAAGGACTATGCTCTTAGGGCGAGAGATAAAAAATTAACTCCCTCAGAAATTGAAGGAAGTACTTTTACCGTTTCTAATTTAGGAATGTTTGGTATTCAGGAATTTACTTCGATTATCAATCAACCCAATTCGGCGATATTATCTGTCGGCGCCATCGAGAAAAAGCCAGTTGTCAGAGAAGATGCAATCGTTGTGGGGAACACAATGAAGCTCACATTGGCTTGTGATCACAGAACAGTAGATGGGGCAACAGGAGCACAATTTTTGCAGACGCTTAGGATGTACATCGAAAATCCAATCCGATTACTGGTTTCCTAGACCCAGAAAGCCATTGATCTAAAATCTCCAAAAGATGAAAACCCTTGTTGTTACCGGTGCCAGTAGGGGAATAGGGTTAGAAATATCTAAACAAGCTGCTAGCGAAGGGACACAAGTAATAGCTTTGTCCAGAAATATAAAACCTCTCACAGGTATAGAAAATGTTCATCCTTTTGCAGTTGACCTAAGTGATGAAATTGCAATTCAGGGTTTTATTGAAAAAATAAGTACATCATTCACAAAAGTTGATGCGCTGATTAACAATGCAGGGAGCTTAATTAATAAACCATTTCTCAAAACTTCTACTGAGGATTTTAAGAAAGTTTACGAGGTGAATGTATTTGCAGTGGCTTCGTTGATTCGACTAATTTTCCCCATGATTGACCCTAAAGGTCATGTGATCAATATCAGTAGTATGGGAGGAGTGCAAGGCACAGCAAAATTCCCTGGGTTATCATCCTATTCTAGTAGTAAAGGAGCACTAATTATATTAACTGAATTACTGGCGGAGGAATTTAAAGAGAGTGGCCCTGCTTTTAACGCTTTGGCGCTAGGAGCCGTTCAAACTGAAATGTTAGACGAAGCCTTTCCTGGATATAAAGCTCCAATCTCAGCGAGTCAGATGGCAAGTTACATTCTTGATTTTGCTTTTAATGGGCAACTCCTCTATAATGGAAAAGTGTTACCAATAGCTTCCAGCACTCCCTAAGCCTGATGGAAAATCAGATCAAAGTTATCCAAGATTTTGTTCCAAATGCTGCGATTCCGCTCCTTTCTAGGTACCTTAATTATTGGCAGGTTAACTTGGTGATTGCCAAGAAGCGTATTACTAAACATGGAGATTTTAGGATGCTTTCTCATGGGGGACATCAAATTTCAGTAAACAATTCAGCTAACCCCTATCGATTTCTTATCACAGTGGTTCATGAAATAGCTCATTTGGTTGCTTTTAAAGATTTCGGTTATTCCATCAAACCTCATGGCAAAGAGTGGAAAAACTCTTATCAAAAATTGATGATTCCTTTTTTAAAGCCTGAAATTTTCCCTGAGGATTTATTGAGGTTGCTTGCCAATCACTTTAAAAATCCAAAGGCATCAACCGATACTGATTTAAAACTTGTTATTGAGCTTGATAAATTCGATCCTGAAACGGAAAAAAGCTATATTTTTGAATTAGAGTTAGGAACGGTTTTTGAAATTCATAAAGGCAGAAGATTTGTTTTGGGCTCTAAGCGAAAAAAAAGGTATGAATGTGAAGAAATATCAACTCGCAGAAAATATCTTTTTAGTCCGCACGCACAAGTAAAAGCGATTGAAAAAAATGGATAATAATCATTTCGCAATCATTATGGCAGGTGGAATAGGGGCAAGATTTTGGCCTGCTAGCACATCAGACAACCCCAAGCAGTTTATAGATATGTTAAGTACTGGGAGTTCTTTACTTCAAAGTACATTCAGCCGATTAGAAAAAATTATCCCGTCAGAAAATATTTATATCGTTACACAAAGTCGTTACCAAAAAATTATTCTAGATCAGTTGGGCGATAAATTGGAAAAATATCAAATCATTTGTGAACCTGATCGGAGAAATACAGCCCCTTGTATTCTTTTGGCTTGCCTTAAAATCCAAAAACGAAACCCAGCGGCTAAAATTATTGTCTCACCAAGCGATCACAGTATTCTAGAAGCGGAACTTTTTAAAAGTGACATGGAGTTTGCTTTGGCATCAGCAGGAGATGACCATTTAATTACTTTTGGTATAGTACCTACTTTTCCAGCCACAGGTTTTGGATACATTGCTGTGAGTAAAGAGGAAGATCGTTTAAAAACTGTTTTACAATTTACCGAAAAACCAGAGCAAGCAAAAGCACAGTCCTTTCTTGACGCTGGAAATTATTATTGGAATTCCGGTATTTTTGTATGGTCTGTAAAGGCAGTAATGAAGGGGTTTCGACAATATGTACCTATACTCTTTGATCTTTTTAACGCTGGAATTGATGTTTTAAATACCCCAGATGAAAAAAAGTTCGTTGACGAAAATTATCCCTTAGCCGAAAATATTTCCATAGATTATGCACTAATGGAAAAATCTGAGCTGATTCATCTAATTCCAGCCTCCTTTGACTGGGATGATTTAGGTAGTTGGAAATCAATTTATGATGTTAATCAAAAAGACGCTTTGAATAATGTAGTGTTAAATGCTAAAGTTTACTTAGATGAATCATCAAATAATTTGATTAAAGCAAACCCCAATAAAAAAATTGTTATCTCTGGATTGAGTGATTTTATAGTAGTTGATAATGATGAAGTCCTATTGATTTGCCCTATTGAAAAAGATCAGTACGTGAAAAACCTATCTGAGGAAGCTCGAAAGCAGTTGGGGGACTAATACTACCTTTTATTTTCTTGTTGGTAAACACCTCGAACCTTTTTAAAAAGATTTGAAGAATAAATGAAATTACTTACTGTTTCATTTTCTGTATCGAATACCTCAGTATTAGAACCTTCCCATCCTTTATTGCCATTTTCAAGAAACAATACTTTCTCACCAATTTCCATTACTGAATTCATGTCATGGGTATTGATGATGGTGGTGATTTGGTATTCTTTAGTTATTTCTTGAATTAGGTTGTCAATAATTGTTGATGTTTTGGGATCTAAACCCGAATTGGGTTCATCACAAAAAAGGTATTTTGGATTCATTACAATAGCTCTAGCTATAGCGACTCTTTTTTGCATTCCTCCTGAAATTTCAGAAGGGAGTTTTTTATTGGCATTGACGAGGTTTACCCTGTCGATTACTTCATTGGCACGATCTTGCATTTCCTCGACACTCTTTTTTGTGAGCATTTGCATAGGAAACATAATATTTTGTTCAACGGTCATAGAATCAAAAAGCGCACTTCCCTGAAAAACCATACCAATTTCCCGTCTGAGAATACTTCTCTCATTCACAGACATTTTTTGAAAGGATTTATCATCAAAAAATATGTTACCACTATCAATACCGAATAATCCAAGTATACATTTTAATAATACGGTTTTTCCCGATCCACTTTGTCCAATGATCAGGTTGGTTTTACCATTATCAAAAGAGGTAGATATGTTATTAAGGACTGGCGTACCATCAAATGTTTTATGTAAATTTTCTACTAAAATCATCAGGTGAGTAGTAATTGGGTTATGATGTAATTGGTTAAAATTATCAGTACACTTGTCCAGACAAATGAAGTGGTGCTTGCCTTACCAACTTCAAGTGCACCTCCTTTGAGAAAATAGCCATGATAGGAGGGGACAGTAGCCAATATAAAGGCGAAGAAAGCGGTTTTAACAAATGCATAGCTAATGTGAAAAGGAATGAAATCAAGTTGTATTCCATCTATAAAATCAGCACTAGAGCAAAACCCCCCATAGATCGAGGCAATATAACCCCCAAAAATTCCAAGAAACATGGAGATGGTAATCACAAACGGATAGAGAAGTAAAGCAATGATTTTTGGAAAAATCAGATAATTGTAAGTATTGATACCCATCACCTTTAAGGCATCAATTTGTTCTGTTACGCGCATTGTGCCTAGACTAGAGGTGATGAATGAGCCTACTTTGCCTGCCATGATAACAGATATAAATGTGGGCGCAAATTCTAATATAACAGATTGTCTGGTGGCAAAACCGATAAGGTTTTTAGGTAATAAAGGATTGTTTAAGTTTAAAGCTGTTTGGATTGCAACTACTCCCCCCACAAAAAATGATATGAAGGATACTATTCCAATTGATCCAATGATCAATGAGTCAATTTCCTTGACAATTAAGGATCTCATAACACCCCATTTGGTAAACCTTTTAAACACCTTACCAATCATAATAAAGTAGGTGCCGATATTATGAAATAGTCTCATACGAAACAAATTTACGCAATTAACCCTTATATATAGTGGGTTTATTGATTAAGTAATTATTATACCTGATAAGTGATGGCATTGATATTCATGCCTGCACCAACGCTTGCAAATAAAATGATATCCCCTTTTGCAAGTACGTGGCCTTTGTAGTTTTCTTTAAGCACCAAGTCGAATAGTGTGGGAACTGTAGCTACAGAGCTGTTTCCAAACTCCTCAATGTTCATTGGAAGTATATCTTGAGGCATTGGAGTTTTGTAAAGCCTAAAAAATCTTTTGACAATTGCCTCGTCCATTTTTTTATTGGCTTGATGTATGAATATTTTTTTGAGATCGCCAATAGTAACTCCAGCATCATCAAGACATTTTTTCATCGCAGCAGGTACATTGCTAAGCGCAAATTCATATACTTTACGCCCTTGCATTTTAATGAACTTATCGCCATTACGTTCAGCCTTATTATAGGATTCTCCGTAAAAAATAAAGTTAGCTTCGTCCTCAGCGGTGAAAGTCATAGTACTGTGAGACAAGATTCCGCCTTCCTGATCAGATGCTTCCAAGATTGTTGCTCCAGCACCGTCGGCATAGATCATTGAGTCGCGGTCGTGAGAATCAATTACTCTAGAAAGTGCGTCTGCTCCAATAATCAGACATTTTTTAGCCATTTCAGACTTAATAAATGCTTTTGCTTGTATCATGGCTTCTACCCATCCAGGACAACCAAATAAAATATCGTAAGCAACGCATTCGGGATTTTTAATTTTCAATTTCGCCTTCACTCTAGAGGCTAAACTTGGGAGGTTATCAATCTGTTTACTATTGCAGGTTATGTCCCCAAAATTGTGAGCTACGATGATATAATCTAGTGTCTCTGGATCAATATCAGCATCTTTAATTGCATTTTTAGCAGCTTGATAAGCAATATCTGAGGTCGTTAATTTTGCGGGTATATATTTTCTCTGATCAATTCCTGTAATGGAATTGAACTTTTCAATAATAGTTTGATTATCGACACCAAATTCCCCTCCAGATTCGTCATAAAAAGAGTGATTCAAAAAGGTGTCGTTGTCTTGAACAACTGATGGAATACAACTACCGCTACCTGTTATTTTGAAACTCATAATATAATAACAATATTAGTACTTAAATGGTGATTAGTATCCCAATCCTAAAAAATAGAACGATATTCAATATAGACTCAGAGGAGTCAGTTGAGTTTAAATAATGATATAAAAATCTGTGAACTAAGCTTTTACATAGCTGTTGATCGATGCACAGCTACAAATCAAATTACGATCGCCAAATGCTTCATCCACCCTTCTAACGGAAGGCCAAAATTTATTCTCAGAAACGAAAGCCAATGGGTAGGCTGCTTTTTGTCTAGAGTAGGGAAACTCCCAAGAATCAGCGGTTACTATTTTTAAGGTGTGTGGTGCATTTTTGAGGAGCATTACGATTGATTCATCTTTAGTATCTATTTCCATTCTTATGGATATCATCGCATCGCAAAAGCGATCTATTTCATCAAGGTTTTCGCTTTCCGTTGGTTCAATCATCATGGTACCAGCAACAGGAAATGAAACTGTAGGTGCATGAAATCCATAATCCATTAATCTTTTAGCAATATCTACCACCTCAATATTTTGAGATTTAAAGGGTCGGCAGTCAATGATCAATTCATGAGCAGCTCTCCCATTCGCTCCTGTATATAGAATCTCGAAGGCTCCCTCAAGTCTTTTCTTGATATAATTTGCATTTAAAATGGCAATTTCACTGGCGCGTTTTAATCCCTTTGCACCGAGCATTTTTATGTAGCCGTAGGAAATCAAACAAGCCAATGCAGATCCCCAGGGGGCTGCTGATAGTGCATCAATACTTTGCTCCCCACCTGTTTTAATTACTGGATGTGAAGGTAGAAACTTGGCTAAATGTTTTGCGATACAAATTGGTCCAACGCCTGGTCCACCACCACCGTGTGGGATGGCAAAAGTCTTGTGTAAATTGAGGTGACATACGTCAGCTCCTATTATTCCCGGACTTGTAAGTCCTACTTGAGCATTCATGTTGGCGCCATCCATGTAGACTTGACCACCACAAACATGAATCTTTTCAGTTATTTGCTTGATATTGGTTTCAAAAACCCCGTGAGTAGAGGGATAGGTGATCATTAATGCAGCCAAGTTTTCACTATTTTCGTCAGCTTTTTGGCAGAGGTCTTCCCAGTCGATATTACCGGCTTCATCGGTTTTGACAACAACAACTTTCATCCCTGCCATAACTGCAGAAGCAGGATTAGTCCCGTGTGCAGAGGAAGGAATCAAACAGATGTTTCTGTGTTGATCTCCATTGGCTTTGTGATATGCGCGAATCACCATTAATCCAGAATATTCTCCTTGAGCTCCAGAATTAGGCTGGAGTGAGGTAGCGTGAAATCCTGTAATCTCACTTAATTGTGACGCTAAACTTGAAAGCATTTTCTGATAACCTTGTGCTTGGTCAATGGGCACAAATGGATGAATCGCAGACCATCTGGGCCAACTCAAAGGCAGCATTTCCGCTGCAGCATTCAATTTCATGGTGCAAGATCCCAAAGAAATCATGGAGTGGTTCAAAGCCAAATCTTTCCTTTCCAAGGATTTTATATATCGCATCAAAGCGGTTTCCGAATGATGGGAATTAAACACCTTATGGTTCAAAAAAGGGCTAACTCTTTTCTGATTGATTGGATAACGGTGGCTTTCAATTTTGACTTTTCCAGTAATATTTTTTTGGAGAGTTACCTCCTCAAAAATGGTTAGAATTTTGAGTAAAGCAACTTCATCAGTTATCTCGTTAATACTTATTCCAACCGTATCATTGTCTATATAAAGGAAGTTGATTTCTTTTTTTTCAGCAATTTTCCTGACCCTACTTGCATTAATTTTAATTCTTATGGTATCAAAGTAGTATTCGTTGAGTTGGGTCAGCCCTAAATCAGTAAGTTTTTTTTCAAGCTTCGCCGTATTTAAATGAATCTTTTTAGCGATTTTTTTTAGTCCTTTTGGTCCGTGATATACGCCATACATTCCTGCCATCACTGCCAATAAAACCTGAGCAGTACAAATATTTGAAGTGGCGCGATCCCGCTTGATATGTTGTTCTCTTGTTTGCAAAGCCATTCGTAAGGCAGGGTTTCCATCTTGATCAATGGTTTGCCCTATAATCCTTCCAGGTATATACCTCTTGTAGTCTACTTTGGTTGCAAAATAAGCCGCGTGGGGGCCACCATACCCCATCGGAATTCCAAAACGTTGTGTAGTGCCAACCACCACATCAACGTCGTATTGGCCGGGTGCCTTCAAGAGGGTTAAGCTTAATAAATCTGCTGCTATAATGGTTTTTATATCGAGTGCCTTGGCCTTGTTAACCGCTTTAGGTAAATCGATTATTTTTCCAAATTTTCCGGGGTATTGAAATAGGGCTCCAAAAAAGGTTTCATCATAGTCAAAATCTTTTTCATCGCCGACAACTAATTCGATTTCTAAGGGATTCGCCCTAGTTTCTAAAACAGCAAGGGTTTGAGGTAAAACTTGATCGGATACAAATAGTTTTGAGGCATTATTTTTTTTCTGATCTCTGGATCTCAATGCATAGATCATCGACATGGCTTCTGCTGCTGCGGTACTTTCGTCGAGAAGAGAAGCGTTGGATAATTCCATTCCAGTGAGATCACATACCATGGTTTGAAAGTTAAAAAGTGCCTCCAATCTACCCTGAGCGATTTCTGCTTGGTAAGGAGTATATGCAGTATACCATCCAGGATTTTCTAGGATATTTCTTTGGATTACCGCAGGGGTAACGGTTGGATGATAACCCAAACCGATGTAAGTTTCAAACAGTTTGTTTTCATCGGATAACGAACGGAGTTCGTTGAGAAATTTATTTTCACTGATTCCCTTTGGGAGCGAAAGAAGAGATTTTAACCTAATTTCTTGAGGGATCGTTTGCGTTAAAAGTTCCTCTATGGAGTTCACTTCTAGGCTGGCTAACATTTTTTTAGTTTCGTTCTCACTGGGACCTATATGGCGTAAAACGAAGTCATCCTGCTGCATATCAATTGTGTTTAATCAAATTTACCGCTTAGATGGAAATAATTTAAGGGGGATTATAAACAGATATCCATTTTTTTTGAACAAAAACTCCACTTATTAACAGTATACGGATACTTTTGTTTTGTGGGAGGGTTTATCAGCATTTTTGACAGCTATATTAAATATAATTTTCATGTCGGTTTGGCCGTGTTATCATTGGCTCAGATCACCGCCTTGGATTTTGGTGTAAACTTACATTTCACCCATCAAATGATTTTTTTTACAGCGCCATTTTTGGGCTATAATTTTATTAAGTTTCATCTTTTTTATTGGAAGACTAATATTTTTAAGTCATTTAGAATCAATTTTTTAATCGGGTTTATTGTGTCGTCTGCCCTTCTCTTGTTGTGGGTTGTTTTTTATCTTCCGCTTTCTTCTCTGTGGCTG
>CENP01215618.1_pt1 | contig 13605 bp, 18 predicted proteins | sample 361281 | NCBI WGS metagenome assembly CENP01 (sample SAMEA2591122, study PRJEB7988) | marine metagenome | biome: marine biome (ENVO:00000447); feature: deep chlorophyll maximum layer (ENVO:xxxxxxxx); material: saline water (ENVO:00002010), including plankton (ENVO:xxxxxxxx) | depth 70 m
GAGCGTGATGCTAACGCAATCGCACAAAGAACTCGTCGCGGAAAGGGCAACGTCATCCTCTGCTCCGCAGACGTTGCTTCTGCTCTGACCATGGCAGGCGTACTCGATTACACCCCTGCACTCAACGCTAACCTGAACGTTGATGACACCGGTAACACATTCGCTGGTGTTCTCCAAGGTAAGTATCGTGTATACATCGATCCTTATTCTGCAAACACCGGAACTGGCACCTCTGACCAGTATTACGTTGTTGGTTATAAGGGTACTTCACCTTATGACGCAGGTCTGTTCTATTGCCCATACGTTCCTCTCCAGATGGTTCGTGCAGTTGGCGAGAACACCTTCCAGCCAAAAATTGGCTTCAAGACGCGCTACGGCATGGTTGCTAACCCCTTCGCACAGGGCGATGCACAAGGTCTTGGCGCACTCACCACTAACTCTAACCGCTACTACAGAAGAGTTCGCGTTAAGAACCTCATGTGATTCATACTCACAAGAGTTAAGCAGAGGGTCTTCGGACCCTCTTTTTTATGCTAAATATTTAAAAAACAATGGCATATGTATCCCCCATTGAGAATAGGAACTTTTTAGCACCTACAGGGTTTATATTCAGAATTGATAGAATTCCACAAGTATCATATTTTTGTAACCAAGCAAATATTCCCTCAATGGATTTGGGAATTGTTATTCAACCTTCTTATCTTAAAGATGTTCCTGTTCCTGGAGATAAGATTGAGTTTGGAGATTTATCAGTTAGATTTTTAATTGATGAAAATTTTGGAAACTATATGGAAATTCAAAAGTGGATTCGCGGTTTAGGTTTCCCAGATAGTTTAAAAGAGTTTAATGACTTTGAGTCTCAAATAACTCTACCAAATAGTATCGATACTATTTTTGATGGGCAGGGTGATAATATCTATTCTGATGGTGTTCTACAGATACTAAGCAGTGATAATATTCCTAAGTTTCAGGTTAACTTTAAGGATCTTTTTCCTTATTCAATATCTACATTAACGTTTGATGCTACTGATACTGACATTGAGTACTTTACAGCAGAAGTATCTTTCAAGTATACTAACTATATCATAACAAATACTAGAGGACAAGATTTATGAGTTTTGATCTTGATTTAATTCAAGATATGTGGGAGAAAGATTCAAAAATAGACCCAGATAATTTACACAATGAGTCTTTGGAGATTCCATCTCTCCACGCAAAATATTTTGAAATATATAATACAATCTTTCTGTTAAGAAAAAAAGCAGAGCAACAGCGTAAAAATATTCGCCATGAACGCTATGAGTATTTTAGCGGTAAAGCAGATCCGGATGTTTATATCGAAAATCCTTTTCCCAAAAAAATTAGAGATAAAGACACCATGCAAAAATATTTAGATGCAGATGAGAAACTCTCAGGTGTTTCTCTAAAGATTGATTATTATGATACAATGCTAGTGTATATTGAGAGTATACTTAAACAGATAAGCAATCGCACTTACCATATTAAGAATGCGATTGAGTTTATGCGTTTTAATGCAGGATTAGGATGATGAACGAAGAGTCTGAGTATTATCAAATAGAATTGCCGATCCAGGCAGTTCGTATTATACATACCGGTCTTTCACAAGCTGTAGATAAATGGTCGGGTGGTTCTCCAGAGGAGCAAGAAAATTTAATCTCTATGAGAGATCATTTCTATAGAATCATGTTGGAACATAGGTTTACAAATATGTAATAAATAATTTTAGATGAATGGATTTATGTGATCAATACATCAGCAAATCTTGTTATATCTAAGTCCAACGAAGTATTTTTAAAAATTAATACAGAACCTCATATTGAGTATGAACTTAGAGATCATTTTAAGTTCGAAGTTCCTAATGCAAAATTTATGCCACAGTATCGTGGTAGGAATTGGAATGGGGAAATTCATTTATATGATATGAGATCCAAACAGATTTATGTTGGTCTGCTGGATAAAATTGTTAATTTCTGTGAGCAATACGGTTATAGTTATAAATTTGAAGATAATAAATTTTACGGCACTCCATATGAGGAGAATGAAGAGATTTCATTTGAGGGTGTCAAGGATTATATGAATTCCATTTGTGTTCATACTCCCAGGAAGTATCAAATTGAGGGAGTATATGGTGCCCTAAAGCATAATAGAAAATTATTGATATCGCCCACTGCAAGCGGCAAATCTCTAATGATTTATTCTCTAGTAAGATATTATGTTGATAAAGGACAAAGAATTCTTTTAGTTGTTCCGACGACATCTCTCGTAGAACAGATGTATAAAGACTTCCTTGATTATGGTTGGGATGCTGATTCATACTGTCACCGAATCTATTCTGGCAGAGAGAAACACACTGATGCTCCAGTAACTATCACTACCTGGCAATCTATCTATAAGTTAGAGAGATCTTGGTTTGAGAATTACAATGTAGTCATTGGTGACGAAGCTCATTTATTTAAGAGTAAGTCTCTCATTGCGATTATGACCAAGTTACATCATGCAAAGTATAGATTTGGATTTACGGGAACATTAGACGGCACACAAACGCATAAATGGGTGTTAGAGGGAGTCTTTGGTCCTTCATATAAAGTTACTAGAACAGAAGAATTAATGAGACAAGGACATCTGTCTCAGTTAGATATTCAATGTCTTGTTCTGAAACATCCACCAAGAAAATTTGATATATTTGAAGATGAAATACAATATTTAATTACTCATCAACAAAGAAATAATTTTATTACTAATCTTTCATTAGATATGAAAGGTAATACTTTGGTGTTGTTTGCCAGAGTAGAAGCACATGGGCAGGTTCTTTTTGATAAGATAAATAAACAAAAGAAAGATAACCAAAAAGTATTTTTTGTCCACGGTGGAGTTGATACTGAGACCAGAGAATTAGTCAGAGAAATAACTGAAAGAGAAACCAATGCTATTATTGTTGCCTCTTATGGAACTTTTTCTACAGGTATTAATATTAAAAATCTCCATAATGTTATCTTCGCCTCACCTAGTAAATCAAGAATCAGAAATCTTCAAAGTATTGGAAGAGTTCTTAGAAAAGGAAAAGACAAAGTAAAAGCAACTCTATATGATATTGCTGATGATTGTTCAACTACTACAAAAAGAAATTATACTCTTAATCATTTTATAGAAAGAATTAAAATTTATAATGAAGAAAAGTTTAACTATGAATTTATTACGATACAACTTAACGGAGGAATATGATAGAAGACGATTTTTATGCAACTCTCAAATTTGAGAACGGAGAGGAAATCTTTGCTAAGATAGCAGCCTCAGAAGAACAAGATAGAACTATGTTAATAATTTCTAATCCTGTTATGGTTAAAGAAATTAAATCAAGAGCAGATAATGTAGTTGGTTATAAATTAGAACCTTGGTTAAAGACTACTTCTGAAGATATGTTTATAATCAATATTGATAAAGTTCTTACTTTATCTGAATCTTCTGATATTCAAATGATTATGATGTATCAAGACTATGTTAGAAATGGTGGTAAAGAAAATGTAAATGGTTCTTCCAAGATAGATCGAAAGATGGGATATCTTTCTAATGTAAATGATGCAAAAGAAATACTAGAGAAGATCTATAAGAGGTCTAAAGAATCTAAGTAATGTATAGCTAACTCTTCAAACCCAACAAAGGTATTCTACACATGGTTTGAATACTTGTCAAGTGTTTGTAGTGATGATATAATATATACATTATGATGAAAACTTATGGTAGGCACTATAATGACCAAAAGAAAAAGGTCAGAACATTATGTTAATAATAAAGAATTTCTTGCGGCACTTGTTGATTATCGTAGTGAAGTTGAACGAACCTTTATTGCTAAGTATGGAAGAGAACCTACAAAGCAAGATCGATCGCAAAGATGGGATACTAAACCTCCTATTCCACGTTACATAGGAGAGTGTTTCTTAAAGATTGCTAATCACTTGTCCTTTAAACCAAACTTTGTCAATTACATCTTCAAGGATGATATGATATCTGATGGTATTGAAAATTGTGTTCAGTATATTCATAATTTTAATCCAGAGAAATCTCAAAATCCTTTTGCATATTTCACACAAATTATTCACTACGCATTTCTTCGCAGAATTCAAAGAGAGAAGCGTCAGTTAGATATTAAGAATAAGATTATTGAACGATCAGAGTACAGCGAAGTCTTTGATGATAATAACACCCTTGACGGATCGAACTACAGCGACTACAATAGTATCAAGGATGCTGTTCATTCAAAACTTCGTTATCAATGAAAATTGCGATCATTACCGATCAGCACTTTGGTGCCCGTAAGAATTCAAAATTATTCCACGATTATTTTCTAAAGTTCTATAACGATATCTTTTTTCCAACCCTAGAGAAAGAAGGTATCACTACTGTTGTAGATATGGGTGATACCTTTGATAGTCGTAAAGGAATTGATTTCTCCGCACTTTCTTGGGCAAAGGATAATTACTATGACAGACTCCAGGAAATGGGAGTCACTGTTCATACTATTGTTGGTAATCATACTGCATATTATAAGAATACAAATAATGTTAATGCAGTTGATTTACTTCTTCGGGAGTATAAAAATGTAATTGTATATTCAGAAGCAACGGAAGTTAAACTTGATAAATTGGGAGTAGTATTTGTTCCTTGGATTAACAAGGAGAATGAAGAGCAGACCTTAAAACTAATTAAAAAGACCAAGCATACTTGTGCTATGGGTCATCTTGAACTCAGTGGATTTAGAGCACATAAGAATGTTGTGATGGACCATGGTATGGATAAAGATGTATTCTCTAAGTTTTCTACTGTATTCAGTGGTCACTATCACACAAGGTCTGATAATGGAAAAATCTACTATCTAGGTAATCCATATGAGATGTTTTGGAATGACGTAAACGATCCTAGAGGTTTTCATATCTTTGATACAGATACGAAAGAATTGTCGCCAATCAACAATCCATATCGGATGTTTTATAATCTATACTATGATGATGAATCTCATCAGATGGTAGATACGACTTCATATGAAAATAAAATCGTGAAGGTTATTGTTAGAAACAAACCAAGAGTCAAAGAGTTTGAAAAAGTCATTGACAAACTTTATGCTACTGGTGTTGCTGAACTTAAGATTGTAGAGAACTATGATTTTGGTGGATGGTATGGCGATGAAGAATTTTCTGCAATGGAATCTGAAGACACTCTTTCTATCTTAGATAGATATATTCAGGAGGCAGAAATAACGCTTGATAAATCTAAGATTCGGAGTATTATGAGAGAAACTTATCAAGAGGCATGTGAGATGGTGTAATGTTTATTTTAACGATTTTAGGAAAAGAAACTGACGGTGCGTATTCAGTTGCAAATGAAGATGGAGAAGAAGTTCTCTATATCTTTGAAGAAGAGGATGATGCCTCTCGATATGCTATGATGCTGGAAGAGTCTGGTAGTCCAGAAATGCATGTCATTGAAGTTGATGACAAAGCAATGATAGAAGCTTGTGTAACACATGATTATACTTACACAATCATAACCCCTAATGATATTGTGATTCCCCCTGACACTGAGCATGATTTTATTTAAAAGTATTCGTTGGAGAAATTTTCTAAGTACTGGTAATCAGGATACTGTTGTTGATTTTACGGAAAATAATACCAATTTAATTATTGGTTCTAATGGAGCAGGTAAGAGTACCATTCTGGATGCTCTTACTTTTTCTTTGTTTGGGAAACCATTTCGTAAGATTAATAAACCTCAGTTAGTTAACTCTACCAATGAAAAAGATTGTGTGGTTGAGGTTCAGTTTACTATTGGTAATACTTTTTGGGTTGTCGTTCGGGGTATCAAACCAAACACTTTTACTATTTCTAGAGATGGTAATACACTAGATCAACATGCATCTACCAATGATCAACAGAAGTGGTTTGAGCAGAATGTAATCAAAATGAATTATAAGTCTTTTACTCAAATTGTAATTTTGGGTAGTAGCACGTTTGTCCCTTTTATGCAACTGACTACGAACAATCGTAGAGAAGTAATTGAAGACCTTTTGGATATTCGTATCTTCTCTACAATGAATAGTGTCATCAAAGATAAGATTCGTGCCCTGCGAGAAGATATCAAAGTCTATGAGTTGAAGAAAGAGTCTTTGATTGAAAAGGTTTCGATGCAAGAAAACTTTATCGAAGAACTTGAGAATCGTAGTAAAGAAAATATCAAAGAAAAGGAGGATAAGATTGGTCAGATTCTTGTGGAAGAAAACGATCTTATGAACAGTAACTCTTTCATTGAGGAAGACATCTTTAAACTCAATAAAGAAATTGAAGATGTAACTGGTGCCACTGAAAAACTTCGCACACTTGGAAACTTAAAGGGCAAAATTTCTAACAAAGTATCTACGATTACTAAAGAACACAAATTTTTCACACAAAATACGGTCTGCCCTACTTGTACACAGTCGATTGAAGAGACCTTTAGAATAAATAAGATTGAGGACGCTCAAAGTAAAGCAAAGGAGTTGCAATCTGGTTATAAAGAACTGGAGGAGGCAATCAAAAAAGAAGAAGAGCGAGAGCGTCAATTCACTATTCTATCGAAGGAGATTTTAACCCTCAATAATGGTATTTCTAAAAACAATACTAAGATCGCTGGTTGTCAAAGACAAATCAGAGATTTGGAATCGGAAATTCAAAGAATTGCCGACCAACTTGCAAATAGAAATGTTGAAAATGAAAAGTTAACATTCTTCAAAAACAACTTAAAAGAAACATACGAAGAACTTGCTAAGAACAAGGATACAATTCAGTATTATGATTTTACGTATGGATTATTAAAAGATGGTGGAGTTAAGACTAAAATCATTAAGAAGTATCTACCGCTGATAAATCAGCAAGTCAACCGTTATCTTCAGATGATGGACTTCTACATCAACTTCACACTTGATGAAGAATTCAATGAAACTGTCCAGTCCCCTATTCATGAAGATTTTTCTTATGCTTCCTTCAGTGAAGGAGAGAAGATGAGAATCGATTTAGCACTTCTCTTCACCTGGCGCGAAGTAGCAAAGATGAAGAACTCTGTTAATACCAATCTGCTTATTATGGATGAGGTATTTGATAGTTCTTTGGATGGATTTGGAACAGATGAATTTCTAAAGATTATTCAGTATGTTATCAAAGATGCAAATATCTTTGTGATCTCTCATAAAACGGGTCTTGAGGACAAGTTTGAAAGTGTCATACGATTTGAGAAAATAAAAGGTTTTTCGCATAAGGTCCAATAAAAGGACAGAACCATGCAACTCAAAAACTGGCAGCATCACAGCAAAAAGGAACAGAAACGCAAACTGAAACCACAGGCACTTCGTCAACGTAAAGAAGCATTGAGATACCTCAAGAAAATGTTAAATGTAACAAGAATTACATAAAGTTAGCATACGCTAACTATATAGTGTAGAACTTTAAGGAGAGACTAAATGTAACTAAAATATTTGTTATATTTTTATTAAGTCCCCGAAAAGTGTAATGGAGGACATCATGCACAATCTCATTTCATATAATCAGTTAGCGGGTTGGAAACAAAGTATCGATAACTTGAATGCTACAGTAAGTAAAGCAATAGAGGAATCTGATTCACTAAACGACTATTACAACTGCCTAATTGAATGCGATGAAAAACAATCGACTTGTAAACGAATTTGCAGGAGCATATTAACTTAGACCACTTAAAAAACTGTCACTGAGGGACCCCGGCGTGAGCTGGGGTTTAGTAGTATAGGTCCATACGAGACAAACCCATGAAGCACGAAGTCAAGTCACAGCTTGCCAAACTCCTTGCTACTGAGGATCTGGTGGTTGAGCACCGCTTTGTTGAGACAGCACAATTCAATGTCAATACCCGTGTTCTTACCCTGCCTCGCTGGGAGCGAGCAAGTAACATGGTTTATGACCTATTGGTCGGTCACGAAGTTGGACACGCACTGTTCACTCCCGACCAAGATTCTCCTAAAGGTATTCCCCACTCTTTCGTGAACATCGTTGAAGATGCGCGTATTGAGAAACTGATGAAACGTAAATATCCTGGTCTGAGTAAGACTTTCTTCAAGGGTTATTCTGAACTTTCTGATCAAGATTTCTTCTGCCTTGAGGGTGAAGACATTAGTAAGATGACCCTTGCCGACCGTGCGAATCTTTACTTCAAGATTGGTAACTACGTTGATATTCCTTTCTTTAACTTTGATGAAAGTAATATCGTCAAGATGATTGCTGATGCAGAAACCTTTGCTGATGCTTGTCTTGTAGCAGAGATGATGTATGCTTATGACAAGAAATCAAAAGAAGAAGAACAGAAGCAAGATGTTCAGATGCCTGCTCCTTCTTCTGAAGGTCAATCTGGTGGTAGCAATGAGAGTGAAGAAAAGAAAGAAGATGGAGAAGTTGATGATAGTCAAGAAACAGAATCTAAGCAGGGTGAATCTGAATCATCTGAACAGTTAGGTGATGGTGAAAAATCTGACAATGCAGGTGCTTCTGCTGAACCTGAAGTAAAGACTGTTGATAGTCTTGATGAGAGTCTGCGTGAATTGATTTCTAATCATGGTGGTGAGAACATCTATGTTGAATTGCCAAAGGTAAATCTTGATACTGTTGTTGCTAAGAACCAAGAAGTTCACGATTATATTGATGCTAACTGGAGTATTCGTGAAGAAGATGATCCTTTCCAAACTCCTGATTCTTTGTTCATTCAGTTCAAACGATCTGCACAGAAAGAAGTCAATTATTTGGTGAAGGAGTTTGAATGTAAGAAAGCAGCAGATTCTTATGCCCGTGCTTCTGTATCGCGCACTGGTGTTCTAGACTGCACTAAACTACATACTTATAAGTATAATGATGATCTCTTTCGAAAGGTTACTACTCTTGCTGATGGTAAGAACCATGGTCTAGTATTTGTTCTTGACTGGTCTGGTTCTATGGCAAATGTCATTGAGGACACTTGCAAGCAACTCTTCAACCTGATTTGGTTCTGTAAGAAAGTTAATATTCCCTTTGAGGTATATGCTTTCACTAATGAATGGATTGTACATGAAACGCTTCCTAGTGGTGCTTGGGCACCTTTGCCTTCTCATTATGAAGCAAAAGAAGGACAACTTGTTGTTGATGAAAACTTCTGTATGATGAACATTCTTACTAGCAAAGTAAATGGTAAGACTCTTGAGCATCAGATGAAGAACATTTATCGTATTGCTTACTACTTTGGATGCCGTGGTTGTTATTCTTATGAACCTGGTCGTCGTGTTTCTCTTTCAGGAACACCTTTGAATGAGGCAATTATTACTCTTCATCAGATTCTGCCTAAGTTTCAGAGTGAAAACAAACTACAGAAAGTTCAGTGTGTAGTTTTGACTGATGGTGAGGCAGGTTTTCTCAATCGCCATGCCACTGTTACTGATTACAAAGGTGAGGAACGTATTGGTTCTAGGCGATTGGTTGCTGATCGCACCTTTGTTCGTGATCGTAAGACTGGTAATACCTATCAAGTCAAGTATCGGTTCAATGAATTTACTGACCTTCTTCTGAAGAACCTCAAAGATAACTTCACTGATATGAATTTGATTGGTATTCGTGTTCTCAATCCTAGAGATGCTAGTTCTTTCATCAAAATGTATAGTGGAGATACTTGGTCTGACGAAGCAGTCAAAATAAATAACACTTGGCGTAAAGAGAAGAGTTTTGTTATCAAGAACTCTGGATATGACGCTTACTTTGGTATGTCTGCTACAGCACTGAACCAGGAAACTGAGTTTGATGTTGATGAAGGTGCTACCAAAGCAAAAATCAAATCTGCTTTTGTAAAATCTCTCAAGACCAAAAAACTGAATAAGCGTATCCTTGGCGAATTTGTTTCACTAGTAGTATGACTGAAGTACCAGAATGGAAGAAAAGGGCTCTACAAGACCCTAAACTCAAAGAGAGGCAATTGGAAGTTCTAATGAATGGTCCTAAGTCTCTGACTGATTCTTGGTTCCTCATGGCCATGAAATACAAATACAGCAGGGACCGGTTCGGAGAGTGACCACTCCACCCCTGACTCTGCCTCACTCTGCCCTATAATAACTTCAGTTCAAACAAACCAATGGCCATCTCCACTGAATATATTTCTTCTTCGCTCCGCAACCTCTATGGGTCTACGGTCACTAGCGCAGAACTGAAAGCATGGTGTGCTATGAACGGAACCACCTATCAGACTGTCTCAAAGAGACTTGATCAATTCAAAGTTGGTCGTGGTAAGTGGAATCTTGAGGTGACTCCTCAAAAGGTTGAAGAGATTGAGCGTACCTATGAAGCACCAGCAGCAATTCCTGCCATAGAACAAAACCTTATTCCTCAGAAAGATGATACCTTCGTCCAGTTTGGTAACTTTACTGATATTAAAAAAATTATTAAGTCCCGTCTATTTTATCCGACGTTCATTACGGGTCTTTCGGGTAACGGTAAAACGTTCTCGGTTGAGCAAGCGTGTGCTCAACTTGGAAGAGAACTCATCCGCGTCAACCTAACTATTGAAACCGATGAAGATGACCTTATTGGCGGGTTCCGTCTTATCAATGGTGGCACTGTATGGCATAATGGACCTGTCATTGAAGCACTTGAACGAGGGGCAATCCTTTTGCTTGACGAAATCGATCTGGCCTCAAACAAAATTCTTTGTTTGCAGTCCATTCTTGAGGGAAAAGGAGTCTTCTTGAAGAAGATTGGTAAATACATTCAACCTACTGAAGGTTTCAATGTCTTTGCTACTGCAAATACTAAGGGCAAAGGCAGCGATGACGGTCGCTTTATTGGAACTAACGTTCTCAATGAGGCATTCCTGGAACGCTTCCCTGTAACTTTCGAACAGTCTTATCCTTCACCTGCTATTGAGCAGAAAATTCTTGAGGGTATTGCTTTGGACCTAGGTGTTGAGGATCGTGAATTCTGTAAGCGTCTTTGCGACTGGGGTGACATCATTCGCAAGACTTTCTATGATGGTGGTATCGAAGAGATTATCTCTACCCGCCGCTTGGTTCATATTATCCATGCTTACAGCATCTTTGGTGATAAGGCAAAGGCAATTCAAGTTTGTGTGAATCGCTTTGACGATGAGACCAAGCAGGCATTCTTGGAACTGTATGACAAAGTTGATGCAGATTTCCAGATGCCTTCTGAAGATAACATTGACACCTACACTGCTGGGTGATATAATGACTAATGCTTGGAGTTTACTTTATGATGAACTGATGATTACTTCTGCAAACTCAGATGACTACGATGACTTTTGGGAGAAATCCTATACTTACAATATTGCAACTACTCCTGTGAACGAAGACACGATTACAATTAATACTCCAGATCTTCCAGAACCTCCTAATAATGACAATGGTTTCTGGAAGTATCATGAGGATGTTATCCTCAAAGAGATTCGAGATTATCTTGGTGGGACATATAATGCTCACTATGCTTCTCCTGAATCACAAACTCAAACACTTGATCTGATTGAAGGTATTGGTGACGCAGAACCTTTCTGTCGCTCCAATGCTATCAAGTACCTTTCGCGATTTGGTAAGAAAGGTGGAAAATCAAAGCAAGACATTTTGAAGGCAATTCATTATTGTATCCTTCTCTATCATTTCGCTGGCCTCTGTAATGAAACTTCGACCCCTTATGAAACTTTCTGATAAAACTATTTCCGTCCTGAAGAACTTCTCTTCCATCAATCAGTCTATTCTTTTCAAAGAGGGCAACAAACTTCGCACTATCAGTGTGATGAAGAACATCCTGGCAGAGGCAACTGTGTCTGAAGAGTTTATTAAGGACTTTGGTATCTATGACCTTAACCAGTTCCTCAATGGTATGAGTCTTCATCAGCAACCTGAACTTGATTTTAGTAATGAAGGTTATGTGATGATTCACGAAGGCAAGATGCGTTCTAAGTACTTCTTTGCCGACCCGAATGTCATTGTGACTCCTCCTGACAAAGAGATCAAACTTCCTAGTGAGGATGTATGCTTTGAACTGAGCACTGACCAACTAGACAAACTGCTTAAAGCAGCAGCAGTCTATCAATTGCCTGATATTTGTGCTGTTGGTGAAGCAGGTGTGGTCAAACTGGTTGTTCGTGATAAGAAAAACGATACTTCTAACGATTTTGCTATCGTTGTTGGTGACGCTGATACTGAATTTTGTTTCAACTTCAAGGTAGAGAACATCAAGGTTCTTCCTGGCACCTATGAAGTGGTTGTATCATCTAAACTTCTGTCGCGTTTCACTAGTAAGAATCATGATCTCACATATTACATCGCACTGGAACCAGACTCGACTTTCAGTTGATATAGTTATGAGGATATTAGGCAGTGCTCTTGTGATCATTGCCTATTTTATTGTCCTTCATGTCAACGTCATAGTCGGTGTAGCAACTCACTTTGTCGCTGACCTTATTTCCATCCCTTACTTTATTCGCACAAAGTCTTGGGATGTAGTTATAATGCTATCATTTCTATTGATAATCTCATTATCAAAATTGTTATGAACATCTTCGTTACTGACCCTGATCCTTGGAAGTCTGCAAGGGTTTTGCCCGATAAGCACATCGTAAAGATGCCTTTAGAGACTTGTCAGATGCTTGCTATTGTATGCTCTGACAAATGGGGGCATGGATTTGGCACCCTTCCCAAAGCAGATGGCACTCCCTATGCTACTGAGAAGGGTGCTTTCCGTAATCACCCCTGTACCATATGGGCAAATGACTACGTGATGAACTGGCAGTGGTTACTTGCTCATGGATTTGCTCTTTGTTCGGAGTATGCTGCTCGTTATGGTAAGGTCCATACCTGCTTCACGACCTTGAATGCTGCAAAAGAAATTCTTCCTACTGGAGATCCTACAGGACGTAGTGGAAAGGGTCCTAAAGATTTTGTGTTTGCTGGACCAGATGAGTTTAAGTATGATACTACAATAGATATATACACAAAGTACAAGATGTATATTTCATCTAAACCTTGGGTAACAGAAAACTATCTTCGCTTACCTCACCGTAAACCTGATTGGGTATAATATGGAATTAGACAAAGAGTTGCAAGAAATTTGTGATGAAGGTGGATTTGAGTGGACACCTTTGTCAGAAAAGAAAACAAAGAATCACATTTTAAAAGTTGATGATGAAGGTATGTTGACTTTCACTCCAGAAATCCTAGAAGCAACTGGATGGAAAGAGGGGGATGTGCTAGAATGGATTGATAACAAAGATGGTTCTTTTTCTTTAATTAAATGTGATGAATAATGAATTTTTGTGGGTGGAAAAATATCGTCCACAGACTATTGAAGAATGTATTCTCCCAGAGAATATCAAAAAGACTTTTCAAGATTTCCTAGATAAAGGTGAGGTTCCAAATCTTCTTCTTGCGGGACCTGCTGGATGTGGTAAAACCACTGTCGCAAAAGCCCTATGTAAAGAACTTGGAGTAGATGTTTATGTCATTAACGGATCCGATGAAGGACGCTTCCTTGATACGGTCAGAAATACTGCAAAGAATTTCGCTTC
>CENP01057876.1_pt1 | contig 13604 bp, 14 predicted proteins | sample 361281 | NCBI WGS metagenome assembly CENP01 (sample SAMEA2591122, study PRJEB7988) | marine metagenome | biome: marine biome (ENVO:00000447); feature: deep chlorophyll maximum layer (ENVO:xxxxxxxx); material: saline water (ENVO:00002010), including plankton (ENVO:xxxxxxxx) | depth 70 m
TTATGGGCTTGCCACAGGGCCAATTGACTGTCTCGGGTCCCAATGCGAAGGGTTTGATCAAACATCTAACTTTGAATCCAATTGATAAACATTTTGGAGTAGTGCCATGGTTTGATCAGCTTTGGAAGGGTTTTCTTTTAAGTAACTGGCTATTTTTCCAGTCAGCCGGTATACAATTTGTGAGAATTCTTGCACCTCACCCTGTTCTTTTTGTTGACCATCAAGCAGTTTTTGCTTTAAGGCATTTAGGGTTGGGGCAAATTTTCTGTGGTCAACCCACTGCAAAAATTCAGCTTCAACTTGATGGAGTATCTCGTTGGCTTGGGGAATAAACTGTCCTCTCTTTTTGAGGGTAGCGTTGGTCAACTGGGATAGCTCATCCAAGTTAACCAGAGTAATATTTTCATGATCACTCAATTTTGGATCCACATTTGAGGGAAGAGATAAATCCAATATGAGTAAAGGTTTATATCTTGGCACAAAAGAAGCGTCAACGGTAAGGTCTTTAGCACCGGTAGCGACAATCATGATGTCTGAGTAATTAATTTCGGTTTTTAGATTATTGATATTTTTTACCACCAAATTAAATTTTCCTGCTACACGTTGGGCGCTTTCTTGAGACCGATTAACAAGGGTAATTAGATTATTCTGAGTATGCTTAATCAGGTTTTCACAGGTGTTTCTACCAATTTTTCCTGTACCGAATAACAATATTTTTTTTTGGGAAACTTCTTTTACATGCTCCAAGATGTAGTGTACCGATGCAAAAGATACAGAGGTAGCTCCAGAGGACAAATCTGTTTCAGTTTTAATGCGTTTGCTGGCCTGTATGACAGCATTGATCAATCGCTCAGAGAAACCATTAACAATTTGATGGTCCTTGGAATTTTGAAAACTTTTTTTCATTTGGCCAATGATTTCAAAATCGCCAATAATTTGACTTTCCAAACCACAGCCAACACGAAAAACATGATTCAATGCTTTTCGATCACTCAACACATAACCTTTTTCTAAAAAAAGTGACTCATCGCCGCCAGAGAAAGTACACAAATAATCAATGAATCTTTTGGGTTCATCAACGAATCCCATTAATTCTGTTCTATTACACGTGGAGATAACCATTAACTCATTTAGCCCATCGGCCTTGGCTTGCATTAGTAGGTGTTCAATTTGCTTTTTGTTTAAACTGAAATACCCACGAGTTGTAAGGTCAGCATTCTTGTAGCTTAAGCCAACAACACAATATTGAATGGTATGTCTCAAAAGTCTGGTCTAAATTCCTAAAACAAAATTAAAAAGAGGATTACTTTAAAAACAACGCCAGAGGAACTATTAATAACCAAGAAGGTTTTTGTTTTATTTTTTTTTAAATACCAATAAATATAATAATTTTGAAAGGATTATGATTAAATTAATTAGAATTATTCTAAATAATAGTTTTGTTAAAACAACGATAGCGGGACAATGAAAAAAACAATCATAGAAAGCGGTTTTTATATTTTGATATTCAAAAACGAACAGAATAAGATAAAAAGGTATGAAGAGCCCGTCAGTAAAGAATTCATACAGTTTCATTTTTGTCAAAATGGCTCTGGTACTTTTGAATTCAATGGCGGGAATTATCAATTGCCTTTAATATCCAAAAACATCAACCTATTGTACAACCCTCAGAGAGACCTTCCTATTGATTTAAATTTGGCCCCAGATTCAGCAGTAGTAAGCCTGGTGATTTCCATCAAAAAATTCCACGGTCTTTTTAGTGAGGACGCTGACCACATTCATTTCCTAAGCCCAGAAAACAACACCAAAAAATATTATGATACCCTACCGATAAGTCCTGCAATGAGTGTGGTATTGAGTCAAATAATGGAGACTAAAGTTCACGAGAGTATTCAGGCACTCTACTTGAAGGGAAAGGTTTATGAACTTTTGAGTCTATTCTTCAATAAAAGCGAAGATGCTGATACAGAACAATGTCCTTTTTTGGTGGATGAAGAAAATGTAAGAAAAATCCGTAAGGCCAAAGAGATAATTTTAAGTCAGATGACAGAGCCGCCTACCTTACAGGCGCTTTCTACCGAAATTGGACTTAATGTCAAAAAACTAAAAGAAGGTTTTAAGCAAATCTATGGGGATACCGTTTACGGTTATTTGTTGGATCACAAAATGAATGAAGCGCGGAGCATGCTCAACTCCAGACAACACAACATCAACGAGATCAGTATAAAGCTTGGCTATAGCACTTCCAGCCATTTTATAGCCGCCTTCAAAAAGAAATTTGGGACGACTCCCAAAAAATATTTAATGTCATTATCTTCGTAAAAAAAATGCAGATGAAAGGTGTGCTATTGGTAAATCTGGGATCTCCAGACAGCCCCAACCCAAAAGATGTAAGAAAATATTTAGGTGAGTTCCTTATGGATGAACGAGTAGTTGACTTGCCAAAACCATTGCGAACTTTTTTGGTAAAAGGTATCATATTGAATACCCGACCTAGGAAGTCTGCCAAAGCTTATAAAAAAATATGGTGGGAGGAAGGTTCACCCTTAATTGTTTTGTCCAAAAGATTACAAGAGGCGGTCCAAAAAAAGGTATCAGTTCGTATTAGTTTGGCAATGAGATATGGCTCCCCCTCAATTGAACTAGGTATCAAAGAACTGGTCGATCAAGGGGTAGACGAAATCATGTTATTCCCTCTATATCCTCAATTTGCTATGGCAACTACAGAAACAATTTTGGTACGGGCGGAAAAAATCAGAAATGAAAAATATCCAGACATAGAATTTACGGTCTTGCCTCCATTCTACAACCACCCAGATTATTTAAAAGTACTTTCCCAAAGTATAGAAGAGGATTTAAGAGATAAGAAATGGGAACATTTGCTTTTCTCCTATCATGGGGTTCCCGAACGTCACATTCGAAAGTCTGATGTAACCAAGTCCCATTGTAAGATAGATAAGAGTTGTTGTCAGAATGCATCAGAAGCTCATCAATACTGCTACCGCCATCAGTGTTATGAGACTACACGAAAAGTAGCGGAATATTTAGAACTAAAGGAAGGGACTTACTCCACCAGTTTCCAATCGCGATTGGGTGTAGACCCATGGCTACAACCCTACACCGATCAAACGGTAGCTAGATTTGCAAAAAAAGGAATGAAAAATATGGCCATTGTAACCCCCGCATTTGTTTCCGATTGTCTCGAAACCTTAGAAGAAATTGGGATGGAAGCCGTAGAAGATTTTGAAGATAAGGGAGGAGAAGAGCTTCATGTAATCCCATGTATTAACGCAAGGTCAGACTGGGTAAATGTTATGAGCCGCTGGATTGACCAATGGGCCAAAGCAGAAATCGCTGACACTTCATGAACAGCGGATCGGCATCTTTTGGCACTCAACCCATTCCTCAGTTACTAATCAAACAAGCAGTACCTGCCTCTATTGGGATTCTGGTCATGTCTCTAAATGTTCTCATTGACACCATTTTTGTTGGACAATGGATAGGTTCCAATGCCATTGCTGCCATCAATGTAGTTTTACCCGTTTCATTTTTTATTGCTGCACTGGGAATGGCAATAGGTTTGGGAGGCGGATCCCTTATCTCAAGATCACTAGGTAAAAATAATTTAGAAAAGGCCACAAAAACATTCGGGAATCAAATTGTTTTGACATTTTCGCTGACCATTGGTTTTGTCCTATTTGGTTTGATTTTTATCGAAGGGATTATTCCTGCTTTCGGAGGTAAAGGGGCCCTTTTTAAACCCGCCAAAATATACTACACTATCGTTCTTTATGGTGTTCCTATTTTGGGCTACTGTATGATGGGAAACAATGTAATTCGTTCGGTGGGTAAACCCAAAAATGCAATGTATGCAATGATGCTCCCTTCTATTTCCAATCTCATTTTGGACTATATATTGATTTATATATTTGATTTTGGAATGTATGGAGCCGCATGGGCGACTACCTTATCTTATGCTGTGTGTGCCTTTTACATAGTATTTTTTTTTAACTCCAAAAAGTCAGAATTACACCTTAAGATCAGTGATTTGAAATTGGATTTAGGAATTACCAAAGAGATATGCGCTCTGGGTTCCGTTACTTTAGTAAGGCAAGGAGTGGTCAGTCTATCGGTTTTGTTAGTGAACAATTTATTGTTTAGCTTGGGTGGGGAATCGGCAGTTGCCGTTTACGCCATAATTAGTAGACTTTTAATGTTCTCTCTTTTTCCTGTATTGGGAATTACCCAAGGGTTTGTTCCTATTGCAGGTTTTAATTATGGTGCGGATAATAAAAAGAGAGTGGAACAAGTCATCCGAACCGCCGTACTTTACGCCACCGGCCTGGCTACTTTGGTTTTTCTCATGATCAATTTATTTTCAGACACTATTGGAGTGGTTTTCACCAATGATCCTCTGGTATTGGAAAAAACACCTGCAGCCATTCGATGGGTCTTTGCAGCTACTCCCATCGTAGGATTTCAATTGATTGGAGCCGCATACTATCAAGCCACTGGCAGAACTCTCCCCGCTTTGTTGCTGACCCTCACACGACAGGGGTTTTTCTTTATTCCTTTATTATATTTGTTGCCAAATTTTCTGGGTGTTGATGGAATTTGGCTGGCGTTTCCCGTAGCAGAATTCCTAGCAGCAGTCGTTACAGGTTGTTTTTTGGTTTTTGAACTTAGACAGTACTTGAATTCCTGATTTACCCCCTTAGATAAAGGGCTAGATTTATTATACTTTTTGTACTTTGTAATTTAATTTTTGGTTCCATACAATTGACTTAAAAAGATCCATAAGCGAATGGAGTATTACAATTATATCAAATCTTTACACCTGATTTTTGTGGTTACCTGGTTTGCAGGATTATTTTACGAACCTCGCTTGTTTATCTATCACATTGAAGCCTCCAAAAAAAGTGAACCCGAAAAGCAAATTTTGGAAAAACAATTGAAAATCATGTCGCACAGGCTCTGGTATATAATCACTTGGCCCTCTGCAATACTCGCCACTACATTTGCTATTTGGCTATTAATTTTAATGCCTCAATGGCTCTATGAATCTTGGATGTTGATTAAAATTTCATTTGTATTATTGCTTTTTGCCTACCACATCAAAACACATCAAATATTCCTGCAGCTGCAACGTGATGAAATCGTTTATTCGTCAAATTTCATTCGTATATGGAATGAGGGGGCTACCATATTTTTGTTTGTAATTATTTTTCTGGCTATTGTAAAAAATACCATTAATTGGATTTTTATGGTACTCGGTACGTTGGGTCTCATTGTCTTTTTAGTATTGGCTATAAGGGTCTATAAGAGGTTTAGAGAAAAATCTGAATTAGATAATGATTAATTTATTAAGACGTATTTCGCTCCGAACACAGATATTTATCTCCATGATATTGTTGGTTTTTTTAGCCTGCCTTTTGATTTTGACTGCTACCTTTTTTCAATATCAAAATGAATCAAATGATTATAATATTTTTCGGCTGAACCGAAAGGAAAATCAGTTGAAGAAGCAAATTGATTATCTGGTAAAAAAAAATAATTTACTTCAAAAAAGTTTTGAAGTTTGGACAAAACACAATGATGAATTCAGAGCAATAATCAAAATTCACAATGTTAATTACTCTGTTTTCGACCTGGAAGGTAAACCCCTTTTCACTTCCTTTCTTCCATTGAAAATAATCGCAAACAACTATACTTTGGGAGAAGATTTTTTGAGTATGATTTTGAATAAGTCAGACAGTAGGATTCTAGAATCTAATAATGACGAGATCGGAAAGTTTGAATCATCCTACAGCCTTTTAAAAGACAATTTTGGAAATCCCTATGGTGTTTTATTTTTTCCCTATTTTGAGGATGTTTCCTTTTCAGAAAATGAGCTGAATACTTTTTTACAAAGCCTTTATCAGATCTATTTACTCATGTTGGTAGTGGCTATCATAATGGCATATTTTATCTCAAAATACATCTCCAGATCACTGGAAACTTTTAGAGAAAAAATTGATCAAACAGGATTGTTGAAACAAAATGAAAAGATCCAATTAAAAAATGCCCCAAGAGACATTGCCAGCTTGATCAATTCTTACAACAATATGATTGATGAATTGGAAAAAAGTGCAACTCTACTTGCACGAACACAAAGGGAACAGGCGTGGCAAGAAATGGCTAAGCAGGTAGCTCATGAGATCAAAAATCCATTAACTCCCATGCGTCTTACGGTACAAAGTTTCCAGCGAGGATTCTCTAATGAAGATCCATACAACGAAAAAAAAATTAAGGAATTTTCACAAATTCTCCTCGAACAAATTGATACAATGAGCGACGTGGCCAATGCTTTCTCCGATTTTGCTACCTTGCCCAAACCCAAATTAGTTAAATCTGATTTAGTAGAAATAACCCGCAGGGCTTTAGAAATTTTTGAAGGAAACACCATTAAATTCAAAACCTCTGAGGATGAAATAAAAATAAGCCTAGACAGAACCCAATGGATCAGGGTAACCACAAATATTGTTCAAAATGCATTACAGGCTGTGAAACAAGGGGAACAACCCAAAATAAAAGTCAGCATCAAAAAAGAACAAAAAAATGTGAAAATTTCATTTGCGGACAATGGAATTGGGATACCTAAATCTATTCAATCCAAGATTTTTGAACCTAAGTTCACCACCAAAACCAAAGGAATGGGATTGGGATTGGGCATTGTTAAAAACATCATTGATTCTCACAAAGGAAAAATAGATTATACGACTGGCGACGATGGTACTAACTTTGTTGTAACTTTAAAACTGCAGATATGAAAGGTAAATTGACATGGGTCAAGATTCAAGACAATATTGGATGGATCAAAATCAATCGTGAAAAAAAACTCAACGCCATAAACCGAGACTTGATTGATGAATTACATCATCGAATGGTTGATTTTCAAAATGATTCTTCAGTAAAGGTCATTGTATTGACAGGTAATGGTGATAAAGCTTTTGTGGCAGGGGCGGACATATTGGAGTTTTCGAATTTTGAACCCCATCAAGCCGCAGCATTGACTTCCCACGGGAATCAAGTTTTATTCGACTTTATAGCCCAACTAGAAAAACCAGTAATTGCTGCCATCAATGGATATGCATTGGGAGGAGGTTTAGAATTGGCCATGGCCTGTCACTTAAGAATCGCAGCTCAGCATGCCAAAATGGGATTACCTGAAGTATCCCTTGGCATGATACCAGGTTACGGCGGTACTCAGCGATTACCCTCTTTGATTGGAAAAGGAAATGCAATGGAGATGATTTTGACAGGTGATATGATCGATGCAGAAAAAGCCTTACAAATGGGATTGATCAATCAAGTAGTCCCCAGAGGAGAGCTATTCAAGACTGCTGTGACCATGGCAGAGCGGATGATGAAAAATGCACCAAATTCACTAAAAAATGCTATTAAAGCGATTAATGCGGCCGACGGAACTCCAAAAGGATTTCAAAAAGAGAGTGTCCAGTTTTCAAATTGTTTTGGGACCCCAGACTTCAAAAAGGGGGTCACTGCTTTTCTGGAAAAAAGAAAGGCTGAGTTTTAGTACTGTTTTATACCCTTAGTAATTAGTTGCTCGATTTTATTGAATAAATCCGTAGGCTCCTGGTCTTTAAGTCTAAATATTCCCTGAACTTTCAAGGTTACTTTTGTGCCTATGGGAATGGGAAAGTAGCTATATCGGGCAAGCTTCCAAGAATTGTTGATACTTAAGGCTACCACAGTGGCGTTGGGAATCTTTTCAAAAAGCGACATCAAACCTTTAGTGTGAAATTTTTTGGGTAATCCGTCTTTACTTCTGGTTCCCTCAGGAAAAATAACTGCCGCCCATTGATTTTTTTCAACTTTATCTCCAAATTCTCTTATGTTTTGAAGGGCCATATCGGGATGCCTCCGGTCAATCAATACTGAGCCTCCATTACGTAGATTGTAGGAGACACTTGGAATTCCACTACCTAATTCCGATTTACTGATGAACTTGGGGTGATACTTTCTAAAGTGCCAAATAATGGGAGAGATGTCATAAGTGCTTTGATGATTAGAGATTATAATCAAAGGCCCTTTTTGGGGCAATTCAAATTGGTTGGTGAATTCAAAACTTATTCCCAAAAGGCTTAAACACCTCAATAAAAAAAAATTCAGCCAATCGACTGAGATTTTGTGAGCATTATAACCCACTAATCGGTGAGAAACCAATTGAATCAAGTGGAAAAAAATTAAAATTAAAATGAATACTAGATAATATAGTATCGTGAAAGGGTAAGAAAATATTTTACTCACGATCAGAATTCATTGGCTAATCAAAAAAATTAGTCACAAAACTCGTCGAATGCCTCTGTGAGATTTTCAGCAATTAATTGGGCAGTTCGACCCTCAATGTGATGTCTTTCTATCATATGAACCAATTCGCCGTCTTTGAACAACGCCAAACTAGGAGAAGACGGAGGGAATGGGATCATCTTAGCTCTTGCAGCATCTGTGGCCTCGCGATCCACTCCTGCAAAAACAGTATAAAGGTGATCTGGGGTGTTCTCGTTGTTCAGAGAAATTCTCACGGCAGGCCTGGCATTGGCTGCAGCACACCCACAAACGGAATTTACAACCACCAATGATGTTCCTGAGGCAGATAAGGCATTTTCAACATCTTTGGTAGAGATCAACTCTTGAAAACCAATTGTTGTTAATTCTTCTTTCATTGGCCTAACTATTTCAGCTGGATACATATTTTATATTTTTTTGTAAATATAAAAAACTCCCCATTTAATCTAATGCGACAAGTAATCTTTTATTGACATTTGTATCTTTGTATTATCAATAAAAAGCATATGATCAAGTGGTTTGCCGCAATTATTGGTTATTCATTTTTAAGGTTTCCTGGCGCTATTTTAGGTTTTATAATTGGAGGGTTTATTGAATTAGTATCCAAAAATTCTGTTAAAATCCGAACATCGGCCTATGCTATAAGACCCGAGACATTTCAACTGAATTTATTGGCACTTTCGGCATTAATAATTAAGGCAGATGGCAAAGTCCAACAAAAGGAATTAGATTTTGTTAGAAGTTTTTTCATTGGTCAATATGGTAGAGAGCGTGCAGGTACTATTTTCAAAACCTTCAATACTGAAATCAAAAAGGAGACCCAGCACTTGGATCAACTAACTCTTGTATTTGTTCAGCAAACCTCATATGAGACCCGATTGCAAATCCTCCATTTTTTATTTGGAATCGCCAATGCAGATGGTCATATTTCTAAGGTAGAGCTTCAAAAACTTTCACAGGTGGCAACAGGGATGCAATTGCGATTACCCGATTTTGAAAGTATCAAAGCCATGTTTGTTAAAAATACAGATAATGCCTACAAGATTCTTGAAGTGGAAACCAATGCAAATTCAGATGAGATCAAAAGGGCTTATCGAAATATGGTTAAAAAGTACCACCCTGATAAATTACGCGGGCAGGATCCAGCCATGATCAAGGGTGCCGAAGAAAAGTTTAGGGAAGTACAAAAGGCTTACGAAACCCTAATGGCTCAAAAAAACAATTAATTTCTGATATGAATACATTTTGGTTTTATTTTAATTTGGGTTTTGATCATGTTCTTGATTTAGGAGGCCTTGATCATTTTTATTTTCTTGTGGCCCTTTCTCTTCCGTTTGCTTTTAGAAATTGGCGGAAACTCCTTTTATGGGTAAGTCTATTCACCTTAGGGCATTCTTTATCCTTGTTGGTTAGTCATTTTGAATGGGTAAAAATACACTCTCAATGGGTAGAGTTTTTAATTCCTATCACGATTTGCATCACTTGTTTTTCGATATTATTTCAAAAGAAACATGCTCACTTCAACGGAATTTGGATTAATCTTATAACCTTATTTTTTGGATTAATTCACGGATTTGGCTTTGGGCGCTACTTCAAAATAATTGCTTCTGAGGAAAAGACGATTATGGCTCTTTTGAAATTTGCCTTAGGCCTTGAATTTGCTCAAGTTTTGATCTTAATATTTGTATTGCTTCTCAGCGGACTGGCCAATGGATTATTAAAAATTCCCCGCCAGAAATGGCAGTGGATTATTGCTGCTATGGTTTTGTCTCAAGCTATTTTGATGGCTTCAAATAACTGGCCATTTTAGTTATCTTAGCAACCATGTATCCAGATAAACAAAAAAGATACGATTTGGCTTATTTGAGAATGGCTCAAATATGGGGAGAACTATCCCATTGTAAACGAAAAAAAGTAGGTGCACTAATTGTCAAAGACCGAATGATTATTTCGGACGGGTACAACGGAACCCCTTCCGGATTTGAAAACTCCTGCGAGGATGATGAGCATTACACGAAATGGTATGTACTTCATGCCGAGGCCAATGCCATATTAAAAGTAGCGGCCTCAACTCAATCCTGCATTGGTGCCACCTTATATATCACCCTTTCCCCGTGCAAAGAATGCAGTAAATTGATTCATCAGGCTGGGGTTAAAAGGGTTGTTTTTTTAAAGGCCTACAAGGACGGATCAGGACTTGATTTTCTTGAAAAGGCAGGGGTTACACTAACTCAATTAGATTTAAAATAAAATATTAAGTTAGAAAAGAACCCACAAATGAAAAAAAAATTAGTCCTTTCCTCCATTATATTTCTCTCAATTTGTATCGGTTATTTATTGGGTGGCGAGAAAGAAATTTTGATGCCTAATGATAAAGACTCAAGGAGTATAAATCGTTTACAACGATTGCTTAGTTATATAGAAAATGACTATGTTGAGGAAATTAACACAGACAGCTTGATTGGAAAGGTTATGGAGGATATCATTAATCGTTTGGATCCCCACTCCGTTTATATTCCTGCACAACAAAGACAGAGCATCGCAGAGAATATGCAAGGAAATTTCTATGGTATTGGTGTTAGTTTTTTTATGTATAATGACAGCGTAACCATTATTAGAGTTTTGGAGGGCGGCCCAAGTGAAAGGGCAGGACTACTGGCTGGCGACAGGATTTTGGTCGCAAATGAAGATACATTACATCAAAAAAACTATTCCAGCAATAAAATAATGCGGACCTTAAAAGGGAGGCCAGGAACAGCTTTAGATTTGACGATGTACAGAAAGTCAGAAGACAAAGTTTTTCAATTAGAAATGAAACGCGGAAAGGTGCCCTTGCCCAGTTTAGAGTCCTATTACTTGATTGACCAGACTACCGGTTACATAAAAATCAATCGTTTTTCACAGACCACCTATGATGAATTTGATACTGTTCTAAATGACTTAATTTCTAAGGGAATGTTAAAACTCATATTAGATTTGAGAGACAACCCAGGAGGTTATCTATTGCCTGCAAAACAAATCTCTAACGCGCTCTTAGAAAAAGATCAAACTATTGTCGTCACCCAGAGTAATATTGGTGAAAAGGAAAAATCCAAGGCTGATGGTAATGGTATTTTTCAAGAGGGCGAATTGATTGTTTTGGTCAATGAACAAACGGCGTCTGCCAGTGAGATTGTAGCGGGAGCGGTACAAGACAATGACAGGGGTTGGATAATAGGGAGGAGAACTTTCGGCAAAGGCTTGGTTCAACAGCAAATGCCTCTTGGAGGTGGAGATGCCGTCCGTTTGACAATAGCAAAATACTATACTCCTTCGGGAAGGTCAATCCAAAAACCTTACAACGGTGACAGAGAGGCATATTATGAAGACCTGAGTAATAGATATCACAGAGGAGAAATGGGTAACGCTGAAAAAATTCCAATTACAGACAGCTTGGCTTTCAAAACACCAAAAGGCAGAACTGTCTATGGAGGGGGTGGTATTACCCCAGATATTTATATTTCCAATTCCAAATCCAAAGAGGAGGAATGGAACTCATTTATTTTGAGTTCTAATATGATGAGCAATTTTGTTTTTAAGGAACTTGACAAAAACAGGAAAAAATTTCTTTTCCTCAAAAAAAGTGATTTATTGAATGGTCATTTCGAGGAAATGCTTCCATGGCATGATTTATTTTTGAAATACTGCAGCGAAAAAGAGGTGGAAGTAGTAATCAATGAACAGGAAACATTGAGATCAGTGAAAGCAAGCCTCGGACTACAACTTTTTGGTGAAAACACTTTCAATCAAATCAAAAACATAGACGACATCTTCATAGAATCTGCAATAAGCACTTTGGACAGCCTAGACTTTTGAATTATCGATTTATTTTTTTTGAAATTTTCTTAGACAGGGATAACAGCAGCAAAAGTAAAAAAGCACACAGGGAGGCCATTATACCAATAACTGCAACAGAACTTTGTCCTACAAGGGGATCTTCCCAGTCGACTTGAGTCAAATTAAAAACCATCATCCCCAGGGACAGACCCATCAAAATTATTATTAGTATTCTCATAATATAAAATTACTAAACTCCTAACTAATTGTAGAGACTGATACTTAAATTTTGGGACATTTGTAGAAAGAAGTTTTACAGCTATTACCAATAAAAGAATTCCAAAAACTTTTCGGATGATATTGATCCCAAAATTTTCTCTCCTAAAAAAACAATCATTATCATGGAAGCCACTGATTAGGCCTTACTAAACTGAAAATGCCCCCCACTTATTTTATAAACCTAATGATTTTGTAATACTCCCTAAGATATTTATGAAATTAAATAGAACCATACTTGCTCTCAATATTTCTTTTAAATTCACAATAAAATTTTATTTAAAACAATGCCTCACTAATCCTTTTATTTTTGAAATTATTAAATTAAATTTAATATAACTAGGCTTAAATCCTAAATGTAAATGTTTCAAATCGACAACACTTTGGTATCGGAAGAAATTATCACCACTGATTTTGTTTGTAATCTTAGCGCCTGTAAGGGAGCCTGCTGTATTGAGGGGGAAGCTGGAGCGCCACTTGAACAACAGGAAACAGAGTATTTAGAAAAAAATTACGAAACCATCGCCCCTTTTATAACTGATAAAGGAAGAGCTTCAATTAAAAAGCTGGGCAAGTTTATTAGCACAGATAAAGGTGAATTCGAAACCCCTTTAATAGATAACAAAGAATGTGCTTATACTGTATTTGGACCTAACGGAGTTACTCAATGTGGTATTGAAAATGCCTTCCGTGCCAAAAAAATTGATTGGAAAAAACCGGTTTCCTGCCACCTATATCCTATTCGTGTAAAGGATTATTCTGAATTTAAAGCGGTAAACTTTCACCGATGGCATATTTGTAGTAGTGCCTGTGAATTGGGAGAAAGTTTAAAAATACCTGTTTACCAATTTGTAAAAGATGCTCTTGTTAGAAAGTTTGGAAAAAAGTGGTATTCAGAATTGGAATTAGCTGCCCAAGAATTGGACACTTAAATATCTGTGTTTACTGGGGTTAAGCAGTACTTATTTTTCTTATATTATTGATATATAGTGTTTTAACATTTCTTGTGTCATTAAGCCTATGAGGTTTAAAAAGATGGAATTTGTTAAAAACTCGACCTGTTTGTGGAAAAGTATGTCTTTCATTTTTGATAACATTTTAGAATCTTTGTGTTAAACAAAAATTCATTAATAAATTTAGAAAAAACTAGAATGGCTGCCGTA
>CENP01022354.1_pt1 | contig 13601 bp, 11 predicted proteins | sample 361281 | NCBI WGS metagenome assembly CENP01 (sample SAMEA2591122, study PRJEB7988) | marine metagenome | biome: marine biome (ENVO:00000447); feature: deep chlorophyll maximum layer (ENVO:xxxxxxxx); material: saline water (ENVO:00002010), including plankton (ENVO:xxxxxxxx) | depth 70 m
GTTACGGGACTCACGTCCCCATATCCAACTGTTGTAAATGTTACAATAGACCACCAGAAAGTATGAAAAAAGGTATCTAACCAATTTGGCTCAGTCTTTCCAAAAGTGAAGCTACCGTCAACATCAGCAATAACATCGTTATAGAACATGTCATATTCAAGGATTGTCAATGCGGTTGTTGATATAAGTATAAGAACCAATGCCCATGAGGCATATCTCACCAACTCATTATCATTATAAAAACCTCGCACTCTAGAAATAAAATCAGATAGTGGGTTAGACTCCTTCTCACTTTCAGAAGCAATATCTTCTTCGATAGAGATTGCTTCAATTGCCTCAATTTCTGGTATCTGATTTAATTTATCATAGAGGTCTTTATTTGCATCAAGTACCTCATCTAGCTCTGTAGATGTAACCTCTTTATCTAGGTCCTGATCAAATGGGGCTTCAGTATTCATTAATATTATTTTCTATTGTTCTAAATTGAACAGATGATTGTGAAAATACTATAGAAATATTTTAGAATAAGCAAATAGGAAGTTTACGCATGATAATTTTGTATTGAGTCTACATGTAGCGGTTTTGAGGCCAGCCGAATCGCTCTTACTGCTGCATATGCACCAGAAAGTGTAGTAATTGCAAGAATCTCATGCTGTATACAAGCGCGCCCAATTGCCTCTTCATCATACCTTGCACGAGCTCCCATAGGCGTATTAATGACTAGGCCTATTTCTCCATTTTTTATACTATCTACAATATTAGGACGCCCTTCTCCAACTTTGAATACTGGAACAACTTTTAACCCATTTTTCTCTAATTCCTTTGCCGTGCCTGACGTTGCTATCAAACTAAACCCCATTTCAATCATATCTCTAGCCAGTGGTATCACATCTAGTTTATCAGCATCATTCACTGAAATGAAAACTGTGCCATCATTTGGTATAATATTCCCTGCACTTATTGATGCTTTTCTAAATGATTCTCCCAATGTTTTAGAAATTCCCATTACCTCGCCTGTTGATTTCATCTCCGGGCTTAGAAAAATAGATTCTTCAGGGAACTTGTTAAATGGCAATACAGCTTCCTTCACAGCTACATATGGACTGCTATCCCAAGCTTTTAGATTAAACTGATCTAGAGTTACGCCAACAGCAAGTTGAGCGGCAATTCGCGCCAGAGGGGTGTCCGTCGCTTTGCTAACAAATGGGACTGTGCGGCTTGCTCTTGGATTTACTTCTAAAACATATACTTGACCATCTTTATACGCAAACTGCAAGTTAATCAAACCTTTAACATTTAATCTGAGCGCTAATTCTTTTGTAATTCGAATAATCTCCTCAAGTGCTTCTGTTGTAATTCTATACGGCGGAAGAACACAAGCAGAGTCACCTGAATGTATACCCGCTTCTTCGATATGTTGCATTATAGCTCCAATATGTACCTTATCCCCATCGCATAATGCATCTACATCAAATTCAAATGCATCCTCAAGGAATTCATCAATTAGAATTGGGTGCCCTTCAGTAACATCTGCAGAACGTGCAATATAATCGATGAGCTGTTTCTTTGAATAAACAATCTCCATAGCCCGGCCACCCAAAACATAGCTAGGGCGTGCCAAAACAGGATAGCCTATATCTTCCGCAATAGCTAATACCTCCTCCAATGTCCTTCCAGTGCCATATCTAGGGCAAACAATACTTAACTGCTCAAGGACCGAGCCAAATTTCTGGCGATCCTCTGCAAGGTCAATATTTTCAGGCGAGGTGCCAATAATGGGCGCACCTGCAAATTGTAGATCGTTTGCAATTTTCAACGGTGTTTGACCTCCAAACTGAACTAAAACACCATCAGGCTTTTCAAAGTCAATAATATTTAAAACATCTTCAAATGTTACAGGTTCAAAGTAAAGCCTATCTACCGTATCAAAATCAGTGCTGACCGTCTCTGGATTACAATTAACCATTATAGTTTTATAACCTTGATCTTTAAGACCAAACACAGCCTGCACACAACAATAATCAAACTCAATACCTTGGCCTATACGATTTGGGCCACCGCCTAGTATCATGATCTTTTTACCCTGAAGAGGTTGAATCTCATTTTCAATTTCATATGTCGAATAACAATATGGTGTCTCAGCTACAAACTCAGCTGCACAAGTATCAACTACTTTAAAAGAAGGTAAAATAGACTCTTTTTTCCGCGCCTCTCGAATTTCTAGCTCTGGTCTATTATATAAACGGCCTATTTGAGAATCTGAAAAGCCATTTTGTTTTAATCTCAACAATGTATCCTTATTATTGAATTGTGTGAGTTCTTTTATCTGATATAAGAACCATGGGTCAATTTTTGTTAATTGGTAAATATCATCTACTGATTTACCCTCAACAAATGCTTGACGAATTTTAAGGAGTCTGAAACTAGTTGCATACCTCAGAGTAGACATATCCAATGACCTGGAGCGAACTAGGTTGGGGTCACTATCAATAATCGGCTTTGCCTCCAAGCCATCTATACCAACTTCTAGTGACCTGTAAGCTTTTTGCAAGGATTCTTTAAAGGTCCTACCAATAGACATTACCTCACCTACGCTTTGCATCTGAACTCCTAGATGCCCAGATGCAGTAGGAAACTTTTCAAAGTCAAACCTAGGAACTTTCGTTACTATATAATCAATAGCGGGTTCAAAAGCTGCCATTGTTTTGCCAGTAATATCATTTGGCAATTCATCGAGTGTATATCCTATCGCTAATTTTGCAGCTACCTTGGCAATGGGAAAACCCGTGGCTTTTGAGGCCAATGCAGAAGAGCGGCTCACTCTAGGGTTCATTTCTATAATAATACATCTTCCATTTTCAGGGTTAACTGCAAATTGTACGTTTGATCCACCAGTCTCCACACCAATTGTTCTCAAACATAACAGTGACCAATTCCTCATCAATTGCAACTCTTTATCTGATAAGGTCATTGCGGGGGCAACAGTAACTGAATCACCCGTATGAACTCCCATCGGGTCAATATTTTCAATAGAACAAATTATAATAGCATTATCTGCCTTGTCCCGAATTACCTCTAACTCAAACTCTTTCCAACCAAGCAACGACTCTTCAATCAATACTTCTGTAATTGGACTTGCCTTAAGACCTATCTCGACTAATTCTTGGAATTCTTCATGGTTATAGGCTACAGATCCACCAGTGCCACCCAATGTAAATGAAGGCCTAATTATAATTGGGAACTTAATTTGATCAAGAAGTTTTTCTGCCTGATCCCATGAATGAACAAACCCACCTTGTGCAGTGTTGATACCAACTTCATCCATTGCTGCTTTGAACTTCTCTCTATCTTCGGCCTTTTCAATGGCATCTACCTGGGCACCAATCAATTCTACGCCATACAATTCAAGAATCCCTTTATTATATAGTTCTATAGCCAAATTCAATCCAGTTTGACCTCCTACAGTTGGAAGAATTGCATCTGGCTTTTCTTTATTGATAATTGATTCTATACAATCTACTGTTAAAGGTTCAATGTATGTTGCATCCGCCAGATCAGGGTCTGTCATAATAGTTGCAGGATTTGAATTGACCAGGACAACCCTATATCCTTCTTCTTTTAAAGCTCTTGTTGCCTGTGTCCCAGAATAGTCAAACTCACATGCTTGACCAATGACAATGGGCCCTGCACCTATAATTAGAATGGTTTTTATATCAGTTCTTTTTGGCATCTCTCATTAAATCTGTAAAACTATTAAAAAGATAGCGACTATCGTGGGGACCGGGACTTGATTCTGGGTGATATTGAACGGAAAAAGCTGAAAACTCCGCACATCGAATTCCTGCAGATGTATTATCATTTAGATTGATATGAGTTGATATAACATTTTTTGGAAGCGATTTAAGATCAACTGCAAACCCATGATTTTGGCTTGTTATCTCAATCATCCCTGTATCTAAATTTTTTACGGGATGATTAATTCCTCTATGACCAAATTTTAGTTTAAAAGTATCTGCCCCTAGTGCAATCGCAAGTATCTGGTGGCCTAAGCATATTCCAAAGATGGGCACCCTCCCCAATAATTCTTTTACGGTTTTTATTCCATATGTTACTGCAGCTGGGTCACCTGGCCCATTTGAAAGAAATACTCCATGAGGTTTCATATCAAGTATCTCTGAAGAAGAGACATTCGCTGGGAAAACGGTCACATTACAATTATTCTTTTCTAATAACCTAAGTATATTATGTTTTATACCATAATCAACTGCTGCGACATTGTATTTGCCATTCTGCTCTTTGGCCCATGAATATTTATTTTTACAACTCACCTCTTTCGCCAAGTCTAAGCCGTTCATGTCAGGCATAGAATCAAGTTTTGATCTTAGTGATGCTATGTCCATATCTAAGGTAGAGATAATACCATTCATTGCTCCATTATCCCTGATGTGGCTTGTAAGAGCACGCGTGTCTACACCTTGAATACCAACAATTTTTTCATTTTTTAGATAGTCGCCTATTGAAATTTCTGAACGCCAATTAGAGGTAATTGGGCTTTCTTCTTTTATGATAAAACCTCCAACTTGGATTCTTTTAGACTCCACATCTTCCGTGTTTATACCATAGTTGCCAATATGAGGCGCTGTCATCGTCACGATTTGTTTACAATAGGAAGGGTCAGTTAATATCTCCTGATAGCCCGTCATCCCGGTATTAAAACATACCTCTCCAATTGACTCACCCTCTGCACCAAAAGCGGAACCCTTAAAGGCCCGACCATCTGCTAGTAAAAGAACAGCATTTTTCATTATTTTAGATAATAATTATCCATAGAAAAGTAAAAATGATATTTAAAAAAAAGGTCATCCTTATTTTAGAATGACCTTTTCCAATGGGAAATACATACCTGAAATTCATATGAATTTTTTGAAATTCAAATAATCTTCAGGAAGTTTTAATCATTTATTTTAGTAAAACAAGGACCTTACAATTTGTGAGAACACCAAATTTATTTTCAGCCTCTCTAATACGATCTGCATCCAAATTAGAAACGGTAAGGTTTACCAGATCATCACTAGTAACAGCTTCAACTAAAATAGGGTTATTGCCTACTCTTCTTCGAACATTGCCATCATCCATTGTATGAGCGTAACCCATTGGGCCTCTATTCACAGATCTTGAACGCGTATAATGCCTGGGACCATAGATCAGCTTATCATTTTCATTGAATACCTTGGGTACCATTGCAGGGACATGATAAATACTTCTCGCATCAATAACTATCCCTGAAGTACGTTCACTCTTGGGAGTAGAATTACGAGTCATTAGAAAAGTAGATTGAGCTAGGTTTTCATTCATGTAACCGCCTGCATCAACAAGGATCTCAGCAAGGCCTGACATTTTTACTGCAAGTGCAATTGCAACTTCTTTGCGCTCAAGATACTCTATCTCACCCTGTTGATAGGCACTACCAACCAAGGTTTCTACCCTTCTTTCTGTTAAAGGGTCACTTACCATCATTTCACCAACTGTTCTTCCATCAAAGTTTACTAGCTTCACTAGGTCCAATAAGTTTTCTCTAGCCTGAGCACGAGCTTCCCCTTTTGATAATTTTAGGTTTTTCCCTACTGCGTTGAGATCCCCTTGTGATATTTCTTTTGCAATGATAGAAGCTGTGCCTCTTGATACAATTAAGCGATTAGCGTAATCGATAAAGCCATTATCATTCCTGAACACAGAAGACCTAGGAGCGTCAACTGAAAAAAGGCATGCGGTAAGTATTAAGAATGTGGTTAGGTATTTCAATGTAGTACCTCGTCTATTCATAATCAAAGCTACCAATTTTGCATATCTTAGTGCAACTCAACAAAATAGAAAATGATTCCGTAACTTTATCATCATGGCTTCGAAAAATAAAACTCTTTTTCTGCTTTTGTTATTCGCTTGCTTTTCTTGCGTTGAGAATCTAATTCTCATTCAAATACACCCAGATAAACAAACCTATATCAAATTTCAAAGCACGGGTGATTCTTTAGATATTTTTGATAATGATTTTACACATCCTAAAGTATCGGGTGATTGGATATCTAATTACAGACAAACAAATGACAATGATAATAACTGGTCACATTTAACAGAAGGCTATTTTAAAGAGTCAGAATATATTTTTACTGACTCCGGGGAGTCTCAGCTTGGGTATAAATATAAAAATAATATAATTAAATCCTTTCTTAGTAGACATTATGAATTTCATTTAACCTTCTCAGGTACAAAAATAAAAACAGAATTCCCAGAACTGTATAAAGCCATAATCTCAAAAAATTTAGATTCTCTTAAATGGCTTCCCGAGGCGCTTACAGTATTAATGCAAAAAAGCCTAAATGATATAGACAGTGAATCGATATCGCCTGAAAAAAGACTTTGGAATAAACGCTTGGTAAATCACTTACGTAATTCATTTGCAAAAATGAGCACTGAAAACACTCTAAGTATTATTCAAAATAATCGAATAAAATTTTTAAAAGAACTACTTAAGCCCTTTAATGTCAATGATACGCTTACATTAAAATTGGCAGAATCAATGGTAGCACACGAAAAAGTTCTCAGGTCAAGAATTGACCTGCAGGATGACACTTTCCTTGTAAAACTACTAATGCCAGGACAAATAGTTTCAGCTAATGCTACAAATATGATCGACGATACACTCATTTGGAATTTTGGCATTGACTCTCTCCTGGATGATAATTACGTACTTATTGCAAGTTCAACACTGTTCACTATAGAGCGTCTTGAAATAGTCTTAATTTTAATTGGTATAATACTATTTTTACTAGTGAGTTATGGTATAAAAAGAAAAAGATTATGACATGAGAGTTCTTGTTTTCTACTTACTATTAATACAAAGCTTAATTAGTGGCCCGGTTAAGTTTGGAAATGACCAGATCATAATAATGTTAAAAGAATATTTTATTTCAAGCAAAACTGCTCCATTACTAATGGGCCATCAATTTTATTCTGACAGAGATAAGATGATATTTCAAATTGAAATAAAAACAAACCCTGAGAATGTGAATAATGCTCTATTATTTGGATTTAAAGCTATAAATGACCTTGCAGATGTATCGAAAGTAAATTTCACTCATTCTATTTTAGTAATTCACTTTAATAACAACGCCTTACCTGTTATCGCCGAATCAAATTTAGAATGTTCAAGGTTCTATTTTTTAGATGGTAGAGAAAACGAAGCTCAATGGCGAAAAAATTGTCTTACTATTCAAAACTATTAATTTGATTTAAAAATAGATAAACTCACAATAATGTAATCTTGAAGTGTATGCCAAACCCTAGAGAAATATATTTCACAAAACCAATGTATAAAACTCTACTAAAACTTTCATTGTTAATACCTTATATATTATCAGGACAAATTGAAAACCAAGTTAGAGATGACAACCCTGGGTTATTCAAAAATCAGAGGCTATTTCACTCGCCTCCAAAACCATTATTTAAAGGACGCTCTCACAATTTAAACTTTATAACAGATGTGCCTGATGATTCTGTTCTATCAGCAACGCTTTTTTTTAAAACAGACTTCATGGCCTATTACCAAGAGTTTGTTCTAAATGGTGTTAAAGGATTGTATCAATTCACTTATGATCCAAAAACCTACCCGGGCACTTATCTGCAATATTATTTTGTCATTGAAACTGAGAAGAAGGTCTACGGATCTCCTTTAAATGACCAAGGAGAGCTGATTCCAGTAAAAAAATTATTGGTTGACCCCGTACAATATTTTAAGCAGCAAGGCAGACTAAATCAATGAAGCACAAGGAAAGGATAGTAGAGCTTCAAAAAACAATAAATGAACATAATTATAAATACTATGTACTAGACAACCCTAGTATTTCAGATAGTGAATATGACCTCCTTTTTAAAGAATTAGATGACCTGGAGCGGCGCCTAAATCCAGGGTCTTTTGACCCCAATTCGCCCACTCAGCGTGTAGGCGCGGAACCTCTAGAAGGATTCAAAAGAATTGATCATCAAGTACCGATGCTTTCACTTTCAAATGCAATGAATGATGAACAACTAACCGCCTTCCATAAACGGTCAGTAAGTAGTCTCGAAATGGATTCAATTACGTATATAGCAGAGCCAAAGCTAGATGGGCTAGGTGTAGAATTGGTATATGAAAATGGTGACCTTTTACATGGCTCAACTCGTGGCGATGGTCTTGCGGGGGAAGACATTACTCATAACCTTAAAACCATTAGATCAATCCCACTCAAACTCAGAGACGATGATATATCCATTCCTTCGTTGTTAGAGGTCCGCGGTGAAGTGTTCATAGAAAAAAGTGATTTCAAAAAGTTAAACCAAAAACAAGAATTGGCAGGGAGGCAGGCATTTGCAAATCCACGTAATGCCGCAGCAGGAAGCTTACGTCAATTAGATCCAGCAATTACAGCAGAACGACCTCTATCTGTATATTTTTATGAATCTGGCCTTGTTGAAGGACTAATATTTGAAACTCATCTATCATTTTTGGAGTCCATAAAGTTGTTGGGATTCCCGGTCAATCCACTTATTAAACCTGTAATAGATGATCAAGGAATGATTAATTACCATGAACAAACTGAACAAAAAAGAAACAAGTTGCCCTATGAGATAGATGGGACTGTTTTTAAAATTAATGAATACAGTCTAAGAAATAAGTTAGGTGCTAGAAGCAGATCTCCACGCTGGGCAATTGCGGGGAAATTCAAAGGCCAACAAGCAACAACCACCATTAAAGACATAGAGACCCAAGTAGGCCGTACTGGCGCACTTACACCCGTTGCTAAGCTTGAACCCGTGTTTGTTGCCGGCGTTACCGTTAGTAATGCAACACTACATAATCAAGATGAGATCGATCGTAAAGATATTAGAATTGGTGATACGGTGTTAATTGAAAGAGCTGGAGATGTCATACCTAAGGTCATCAAGGTAATTAAAGATAAAAGACCAAATGCTTCATTGCCTTTTCATATTCCTACAATATGTCCCGTCTGCGATCAGAAGGCATACCGTTCTGAGGATGAAGCCGTATGGAGGTGCAGCAATATTTCATGCAGCAGGCAAATCAAAGCGCGGATTCAACATTTCGCCTCTAAATCAGCAATGGATATAGATGGCTTAGGTGAAAAAGTTGTAGATCAATTGGTAGAAAAGGGAATGATTAATTCAATTAGTGACCTTTTTTTAATTGCTAAAAATAAACTTTCAAAAATTGAGAGATTTGGAGAAAAATCATCTGAAAATTTGATACTGGCAATTAAAAAATCAAAAGAGACCACATTCTCTCGCTTTGTCTATGGATTAGGTATAAGAAATGTAGGTGAACATATCTCCAGATTACTTGAAAGTAATTTTAATGGAGACCTTACACAATTTTCTGAATCAAATATAGGTGAATTAGAATCAATTGAGGGCATAGGGCCCATAGTTGCTAAAGAAATTGTGAATTTCTGGTCAAATAAAACAAATATGACAATAGTCAATGAATGTTTAGAAAGAGGCGTTACTTTAAAATGGGAGTCAGGTTCTCAAAGTAGTTTTCTTGGAGGTGCGATATTTGTTTTTACTGGGTCATTAGAAAAGTTAAACCGAAAAGAAGCTCAGGAAAAAGTGTATAGCCGAGGAGGAAAGACCTCTTCATCTGTGAGTAAGAAAACAAAATATGTTGTCGCCGGTTCCGGCTCTGGGTCAAAACTCATCAAGGCGGAAGATCTAAGCATTAAAATCATAAGCGAAGATGAATTTTTGAATATGATTGATGGCAAATAAACTGTTATGAAAACATGTACAATATATAAAATGATTTTCATACTTCTATTATCACTTAATATTATGCTAAAGGCAAATGACCTGGCAGTTATGAAAGTAGCAGATGTCCCTGCTAAAGCGCTTTATGTAACACAGCCTAAAGGCGAAGTTGATCGTTTATTTGTATTGAACCAAAAAGGAATGGTCTACATAGTTAAAAACGGTCTTACGCTTGAAACACCATTCATAAATATTTCTGATAGAGTTCATGGATCTTTAACGCCTGGGAGCGAAGAGGGACTACTTGGGTTAGCGTTTCATCCAGATTACACTAAAAATGGATATTTTTATTTAAACTACGTTAATAAGAATGATTCTTCAATTGTATCTCGTTTTTCTGTAACTAATAATCCTAATATAGCAGATAAAGATACAGAAAAAATAATCTTAGGGCTGCCTCAACCATACGGGAACCATAATGGAGGTCATTTAGCTTTTGGCCCGATGGATGGTATGCTTTATATTGGATTTGGAGATGGTGGAAAATGGGGAGACCCATACAATAACGCACAAGACCTCAATTCCTTACTAGGGGCAATACTTCGTATTAATGTTGACAGGGGGAATCCTTACTCTATACCTAACGATAATCCTTTTGTTAATGAAAGATCCAAAAGAGCTGAGATATTTTGCTATGGATTAAGAAATCCATGGCGTTTTTCATTTGACCGAAAAACTAACGACTTATTAATTGGAGATGTTGGGCAGGATCTTTGGGAAGAAGTAAATTGGCTTAGCTGGGAAGAATCGTTTGGTGCCAATTTTGGTTGGCGAATAATGGAAGGTAATCACTGCTATAATCCTGAAGATTTTTGTGATACAACGGGGTTAATTATGCCAGTTTTTGAATATCCGAATAATGCATCATATCTAAAAATATTAATTGGAATGGACGAGCGAGAGGCTACTGGATGTTCAGTAACTGGCGGATATGTCTATAGAGGGGCTGAGAATCCCCATCTATGGGGAACCTATATTTTTGGAGATTATTGTACAGGCCGCATATGGTCGTTCACATTAAATAATGGTAAACCTGTCAAGTTTCGAAACCTGCGACCTGAATTAAAAAAGCATAGTAAGGACGTCCCGTTGTTTATTTCATCATTCGGTGAAGATAGTTCTGGAGAACTCTATGTCGTGGATTATTTGGGTGCAATCTATAAATTCGTGTCTAACCAATGAGAAATAACTGACATGATGAAAATAGAAGAAGTGGTTGGCGATCTCATACTACTGATCCTAGACAACCACGAGCCACTAAAAAAAATAGGTATAGATCAAGACAAGATCTTTGTTCAGGTAAAAGGTTACGATGAAAATGGTATGTGGATACATCATCCGGGCTTTCAAGTCCCTGATTTTAAAAGCGATAAAGGAGACCAAACGCAAAAAGTAGAAGCTTCTATTCTTATACCATGGGTCTTTATTGTTTCTATCGCACATTTCCCTGGTGTAGATGGATTTGACTTCCCATCGCCCTTTGATCAGAATATCGGATTTTAATAAAACCTATGTCTCTACCAGCCATTGAAATTAAGGGACTAAAAAAGTCCTATGGAGATGTTCATGCCTTGGATGGTGTTGATATTAAAATTAATAAGGGTGAGTTTTTTGGGTTACTGGGGCCTAATGGAGCAGGCAAAACTACAACCATCAATATCCTAACAGGTCTAGTATTCCGGGATGAGGGATCAACTTTAGTTTTCGGTCGAGATACTGTTAGCGATTACCGTTTCACGCGTTCAAAGATTGGCATAGCAGCGCAAGAGTTTTCCGTTGATTGGTTCTTCCCCATTGAAAAACTGCTTTTTTTTCAAGCAGGTTATTATGGTATTAGAAAAAAAGATGCAGCCCCGATGGTTGAAGAACTGCTTACTCGGTTAGGGCTTGATAAAAAGAAGAATGCTCGTTTGCGCCAACTTTCAGGCGGAATGAAAAGACGGTTTCAACTTGCTAAAGCTCTTGTACATGACCCTGATATAATTATTTTAGATGAACCAACAGCTGGCGTAGATGTTGAACTTCGTCGAGATCTCTGGCAATACCTACGTAACCTACATGCAAAAGGGAAAACAATTCTTTTAACCACTCATTATATTGAAGAGGCAGAACTTTTATGTGAAAATGTTGCTATAATAGATCAAGGAAGGATATTAAAAGAAGGCAGTCCAAAAGCATTAACACAAGAACTAGGTACAGCAGGCATTTCAATCCACATTGGAAATACAAATGAAAAATTTGAATCCTCTTTATCTGAATACAGCTATACCTATGAAAAAAACAGACTTCATTTTTCAGTTAAGGATCCAGATCAAGCACTACCTAAAATAATTAAAAGATTATCTGAGGCCAATGTTCACATTAATAGTATTGACTCCACAAGATCATCATTAGAGGATGTATTTCTTAACTTAACAGGAAAAGGGATTAACGAATGAACTGGGTGGGCTTTACTACTTTAGTAATGCGAGAGGTAGGCCGATTTTTTTCTGTATACCGCCAGACAGTATTACCAGGGGTTATTACTACTGCTCTATACATAGTGATCTTTGGATTCACGCTAGAACAAAGGATATCCGAGATCCAGGGGATACCATATACTTTATTTATTCTACCAGGGCTCATCATGATGAACACCCTTAATAATGCAACTGCTAATACCTCATCATCAATGCTTCAAATGAAACTACTTCAACAACTACCAGATCTCCTGACAGCTCCATTGTCAGGGTTTGAGATCTCGATCGCTTATATTATAGGTGGCACAGTTAGAGGGATGGTAAATGGGATCCTAGTGCTACTTCTTGGAATGCTTTTAATTCAAATGCCAGTAAAAGACCCCTTGGGTACCTTGGTTTTTATATTTTTAGTTTCTTGGGCATTCTCTAGCATGGGTCTTTTGCTTGGGCAACTAGCAGAAAGCTGGGACCAATTGGCCATGATGCAAAATTTCTTTTTGACCCCGTTAAGTTTTCTTGGTGGGATATTCTATTCAATAAAGATGTTACCTGATTGGGCTCAAGCTTTGAGTTTTATTAACCCTATTTATTACATGATAAATGGCATACGATATACCATATTAGGCGTAAGTGATTCCCCTGTTTTAATTAGTTATGCCATGGCCATTTCACTTACATTATTATTTACAATGATATCTATTTTACTCATGCAGAGTGGCAAAAAAATCAAGCAGTGATAAGGTTATTCACAATATTTTTAATTGTGAGCTGCGCATTATCTCATGACTTAAGTAAAGAACAGCTGGAATGGAAACAGTATTATCGGATCGGTAGTGTATTTTCTGCTAGTTCAGACGCTGGCATTTCTGGATATGGTCGCTTAAAACGAACTACAAGATATACATTTAGAGATATCCGATTTTTTGGTCACTTCTTTAATAAAGATACAGAAATAAGGATAAGACAGAAATCCAGTCGTCGTTTCCTTACTTTTGAGCCCATATATTCATTTAATACACTACTCTATGAAAAGAATACTATTCTCAATGTGAACCTTCGTTACCACTATAACCAAGGGCTTGGCTGGTTCATACAAAGGAGTAAATCTGGGAACATGACACTCGAGGCTGGCGTTGCATTTGATAACTCTGACTATTTAAATAATCAACAAAAAACTACATATGGAAGAGGAGGGCTTTCGTTCGACCGCACCATGAGATCTTTATCTACAAAGTTTGAAATAGATTATTATTATCAGATCAGTCAAATAGTTGATTCATC
>CENP01058780.1_pt1 | contig 13601 bp, 16 predicted proteins | sample 361281 | NCBI WGS metagenome assembly CENP01 (sample SAMEA2591122, study PRJEB7988) | marine metagenome | biome: marine biome (ENVO:00000447); feature: deep chlorophyll maximum layer (ENVO:xxxxxxxx); material: saline water (ENVO:00002010), including plankton (ENVO:xxxxxxxx) | depth 70 m
AGATCTTTAATTATTTGAATAGCATTATCATCCAATACTTTACTGCCCATCTCTTTGTTATAAGATATACTATTGTCAAAAAAGACATTCGACATTTCAATTAAATCGTTTAGTGTCTTAGATCGGTCTTTCACTAAGCTTATAACTGCTTTCTTGTATTGACTATCTTGATTTATTCCCCAATTATTATCAAGTGTCTCTATTTCTTTAATAACGTCGCTTGTTTCTGTTTTTGCCATTTGCTGACCTGAAACCCACAGTAATTTTTTTTCATCAAAAGTAGCGGGTTTTTTCTGAACCTGACTAAAATTAAAAGCATTAATAAGTTCTTTTACATCAAATATTTCTTGATCTGAATCTGGATTCCAGCCTAATAAAGAAAGATAATTAATTATAGATCTTGGGGTAAAACCCTTTTCTCTATACTCTTGAACATTGGTAGCTGCATGTCTTTTACTTAATCGCTTCTTATCTGAACCTAAAATCATTGGTAGGTGAGCAAATTTAGGAATAGGCAAACCTAAAGCCTTGTAAACTAAAATTTGCTTTGGTGTATTTGCCAGATGATCATCTCCTCTTATAACATGAGTAATATTCATATCTGAATCATCAACTACTACAACAAAATTATAAGTTGGAGAACCATCAGATCTTGCAATAATAAAATCATCTAATTCATTATTGTCAACTTTGATAGTTCCGTAAACTAAATCTGAGAACTCTGTAATGCCATCTGGTATTTTCAATCTGACCGTAAAATCTTTTCCTTCATCAATCAATTTTTGTTGCTGAACTAATGTGTAGTCACGAAATGTCTTTGGTACCCTAAAAAGCTCATTCTTTTTTTCTGATTCATTTCGAAAATCATCTAATTCTTTTTTAGACAAAAAACATCGATAAGCGGTACCAGCGTTTAGCATTTGATCCACTGCTTGTTCGTGTCGAGATTTATTTTTTGATTGAAGGACAATTTTGTCATCACAATCAAATCCGAGCCAGGTAAGTGCATCTGTAATTTGGTCTATGTATTCTGGATTAGATCTTTCTAGATCTGTATCCTCAATTCTGAGAAGAAATGTTCCACCATTTTTTTTGGCATACAGCCAATTGAACAGTGCTGTTCTTGCTCCCCCAATATGAAGATACCCAGTTGGGCTTGGAGCAAATCTTACGACAGGTTTATTCATTGCGGAGGCGAGAGGATTCGAACCTCTGAAGGGCTTTCACCCTTGCTGGTTTTCAAGACCAGTGCATTCAACCGCTCTGCCACGCCTCCAAATATTAAATTTAATTGTATGAAGTATATATATATAGTAATTTTTTGTTCATCAATTTATTTTATAATAATTTAAAAACAAACAAAGGACTTTAATGAAAAAAATATTATTAACACTGTGCATTTTATCCATGCCCCTCTTGGCACAATCAGTAGATGAAAAAGAAGTTATCAAAAAAATTGGAAAAAGTAAGCAGGTAGAACGTGACATTAATTTTATTCCACAACTTAATAAGCGTAAAAAAATGGGAAGAGAAGTTTCATCGGCCCCAAGTGTTATAATCAACAAACGAACTAGTATCTTAGAATGGAAAGGCGGACTAAAGTTTGTTAATAATAACCACAACGGAAATTTAAAAGTAAGGGGTGGTAGTATCTATCTTCAAAAAGATAATAAAATTACTGGAAATGTTGTCATTAACATGATGTCTATGACGAATATTGATCTTCCAGATAGTAGAAAAGAATATTTGATTGGTCACTTACGAAGTAAAGATTTCTTTCATGTTGATCGCTATCCTACTGCCTCATTAGAAATCAAAAGTTCGAAGATTTTAGAAAAAAAATCTAACGGAAAATATAATATGCAAATTTCAGGCGACTTAACGATCAAATCTACAACTAAACCAATTATATTTACTGCCCTAGTTGATTTAGATTCTGATATTAAATCTGCAAGTGGAACTATGGAGTTTAATCGAACAGATTTTGATGTGCAATATCGCTCAGAGATGCACTTAGATGATGCAAAATCTTTTTGGAATAAAATGAATACAACCAAGGAAGCTGTTAAGGATAAAGTAATTCAAGATAAAATAGAAGTGATGTTTAATATAATATCAATGCCTGGGGTTATGGAGGAGTAGTATTTATTCAAAATTGAAGCTTAATAATTTTTTAACACTTCCAAAAAAATTATTAAATGAACCCAATTTTATAGCGTAGTAAGTCCATAAAATATTGAACAAAACAAAAGTAACGAAGACTGGCCAATTCAGTGGATGCCCACCGTTTAAAAGTGATATTAAAATGCCTGTCCATGCAGTTCCAGACCAAATTACTGCCCATCGTAATTTTTTAACTATATTTTCAAAGTCAAGACTTGAAGCTTGAAGCGAACTAAATCCTATACCAAATAGTGCTGCAGCTACAATCCTTAAAGCAACTGTATCTAATGGATATTCAGGAAAATATACTGCAATTTGCTCAGCACCAAAGAAAATGGGTATAGCAACAGCATAATCAACATAAAAGTGGAATACGAGCCATTTTCTAAGCATTATAGGTACTTTTTTAATATTATCCAGAAAAGAAACCTTTCATAACAAGATATGGTATGATAATATAAAGAGTTACATCTCGAATCAAATAGTACATAAAAATAGCCACTCCAACTTTCCACCCATATTTCTTAAACATCATTTTGATGGCAGCTTTAAGTCCCTGTTTTTTTGTATTAGATCTTAATTCTGATAACGCTTTAAACATGATGGAATATAGTACTTTTTAGTAAAGGTCCATATTATTAAACGGAATCAATGCCATGATAATTGCATGGGTATAGTATTTTTCTCTATCTATTAAATCTTTTGTCAAAATACCTACTGCTCCATTCTTTTGTTTAGAATTTTTTCGATTAAAAATAATGTCATCTGCATCACCTAATTCCATACCGGAATCAATTAGTTCAATAATTTTTTTTGGTAAATCAAATGTAGCAGTACGAGCCTTACCCTCCATTTCTTTTGATTGAATAAATATCCAAGCAAATACCTGCATTTCATTACCTTTTTTTTCAACACCCCCTTCAATTCCAATCCAATAATCTGCATCCATACATTCTAATTTGGCATTATTAGAACGATTTATAGCTCCTTTTAGAGTTTCATTGTTACTCATAGGCTGATCGCTGATGTCGGAAGAAATACTCACTCCTTCGAATTGGAAAAATTTATTTGGAAACATCTGCTCAAATGCAAGTTTTGTAGCGTTAATTTTTATTGGATTTCTTGATGCAATAATGATTTTCATGACGAAATGTTATCTAGTATTGCCTTAGGGGATCGAAGTATTATCACTATCCACTTATAAAAAGGAATAGATCCCAGCTGAGCATTTCTTCTTAATCTCTTTTTTCTCTCGTTTTTCACTTCTATGGGGTCATTGCTATTATTAATTTTTCTCTTCTTTAATACAGGTATTATCATTGTGCTAATCCACCAAGGAGCAGGACTGTCTTGTGCCCAAGTCAATCCAAAACCTAATGCAGTTATCAATGCCTGATTAGTTAATGTACGATAATCTTCTTTAGCAAGTATACGTTCTAGTTCTTTGTTTTGATCTACTATTTGTTGATCAAAAATTTCTTTAACTGCACTATCGTGATCTTTAATTATTTTATCATAAGTACCATCTTGTCCGAACATAGGGGACAATAACACGAATAGGATTATAAATCTCATTGATAAAACTTAGTGACGATTTTCTAAAATTTCTTTAAATCTTTTATGAAAACCATCTATGAACTCCAAAATGATTTCTTGGAGTTGGCTTATTATTTTCAGCATACCACTTAAGTCCCCCTAAAACAGACTTTAAATATGATTTTAATTGTGGTTTGACAAATAATTGAAAAGGCAAAAATTGAACTATTCTACTTCCTTGATTTACAATCCATGGATGAACTTCTATTGATAGAGCTGACTTATTTTCAGATATATCTTCAATTCTCCAAGAAACATGAGATTTTCTTCCATCTTTTGTTCCAATATTTAAGTCATAACCTTTATCTTCAATCCAAGAAATAAATTTCCTTTCCACCACAACGCCATTAAGATATTCTAATCTATCATGGTGGTTGTCTTTTTTCCAATCTATGATATCATTTTTTTTACAAAATGGATGATAGAGATCAAGATTAGACTCACTTGATATTATATCCCAAATTCTTTTAGAAGATACATTAATTTCTTCTCTATATTTTATTGAAAAGTTGTAATTATTCATCATACAATTTAAAATTTTTTAATCATTTTTTCATCTCATAATATTCGATATTAACATTAGCTATTGGAATTTTACCTTTTTTTGACTTAACTATACGAAAACCTTCACTCTCATATAGCTTTATAGCTTTTAAATTTTTATTTAAAACTATTACAGATGTAGGTTTTTCAGCTTTACTTATTACAAATTTTAATAATTTCCTTCCATAACCTTTTTTTTGATGGCTTGGGTGAACGTAAAGCCAAGTAATTTTTGAATGGTTTAATGCTACAAAACCAACTATTTCTTCATTTACTTTGCCAACATAAATTTTATCATCTAACAAACTTTCAGTTTTATAGCATTTTTCCAATGGAACAAAAGCTCTTTCAGGAGCTGACCCCTTAAGCTCTCCAGGCCTTGATGCATCGTGAATATCACAAATATCAACCCAATGCTTATTGTAAATAAAATTTTTTATTTCCATTTTTTATATTTTTACTGAAAGAAAATCGTTCCATTTTGTAGTATAATTTGGGGATAGTTTTTCCCTTTTAATGGACCATGTATTTCCTCTACCTTGTACTGCATAGCGAATAGTATCAGGACCAAAAGTTTTATTTATAACATCTATAGACTTACTAATCTTTTCGTCATTTAACCTTCTTTCATAAAAGATAGATTCTTGCACTTCATTCTCATGAACAAGGTCAGTTAAAACAATGCCACACTTCTTATAATCAAATCCTTTTTTGAAAATTTTATCTAATCCTTCCAGGCAAGCTTGAATGATTCCGCTTGTATCATTTAATGCTATTGGAAGAGATACATTTACATACCTACGGTATTGTGGAAGGTCTGATCTAAATCTATTAGTTGATAAATAGACTCCTATAGAATTAACAAAACTATTTTGAGCTCTTAATTTTTCAGACGCCCTGGAAGCGTGTGATGAAATTGCACTTCTTATTGTCTTAAAATCGGAAATATTCCTATTAAAAGATCTTGAAGTTGATATACTCTTCTTCGTTATAAAATCGCTGTCTATTTCAATTTTTTTTATACCATTTAGCTCATCTACGGTATGCCTACTTATGATTGACATATGCTTTTGTATCCATTTTGGATTTGCATTTTTCAAGTCGTATGCGTTATAGATACCATTTATTTTCAAAAATCTATTTTTTCTTTTTCCTATTCCCCATATATCTTCAACTTTTACAGTCTTTAGTAAATCAATATTTTTGTCATCTATCAAGCATACACTATCATTGATAAATTTTTTCTTAGATAAATGATTAGCCACCTTTGCTAAGGTTTTGGTCTTTCCTATACCTATAGATACTGGAATACCCGTCCATTGATATATTTTTTCTATTAATTCTAAACAATATTTTTTTGGATTTCTATATCTGGAATTTATTGAAATGAATGCTTCATCAATTGAATATATTTCTGCATCTGGGTTATCATCTTTGATGATACTCATAATTCTATTTGATATATCACCATATAATGCAAAGTTTGAGGAATAAACATTGATATTATGTATTTCTACCAGGTGATTGATTAAGAAAATGGGCGTACCCATCTTAACGCCTAAATCTTTTACCTCTTGCGATCTTGCAATCACACATCCATCATTATTTGATAAGACAACGGTAGGTTTTTCTTTAATCTTTGGGTTAAAAATTCGCTCGCAAGATACATAGAAATTATTGCAGTCAATAATTGCTATGTAATTATCCTGTTTTGTGGATGACATACGTGACTACTCCCCATACCAAGAAATCCATCTCTTCAGTAATTTCTATTCTTTTATATTCTTTATTTGCTGCAACTAAATATAGCTTATTATTTGTCTTATTAATTTTCTTTACTGTGAATTCACCATTTAAAACACCAATGACGATATCATTATTACTTGGACTCTTTGATCTATCTACTACTAATAAATCTTTGTCTTTAATTCCAGCGTCTACCATTGAATTACCAGAAACTCTGATATAGAAAGTAGCAGCACTATTTTCAACTAAATATTCATTCAAATCAATTGGTAAGTCCATATAATCATCTGCCGGAGATGGAAATCCAGCAGAAATCATAGTATCAATAAATGGAATATGAGCATTAGAATCCGTATTAATGCTATAGAATTCAAGGGTTTTTGTTGTCTTAATTTTTTTGATCATATCAGATAATACAATATAAAAATTACTTCAAATTATTGCTATTAGAATTAGTAATATTTTATAAAAAAATGCGGAGAGGACAGGATTCGAACCTGCGAAAGCTATTAACTTTACACGCTTTCCAAGCGTGCGCCTTAAACCACTCGGCCACCTCTCCAATATTTTATTTATTCTTTGGAGATTTCATCAGCTTTTTCAGCTGAATCTTCTTCAGGGACCGACTCTTCTGAAGACTCTTCTACTGGAACTTCTTCTTCAGCAGGTGCTTCTTCGGTTGGAGCATCTTCTACTGGAACTTCTTCTTCAGCAGGTGCTTCTTCTTGAGTTTCTTCAGCTGGTGTTTCTTCAGCTGGTGTTTCATCTTGAATTTCTTCAGCTACTATTTCTTCAGCTGGTGCATCTTCAGTTACAACTTCTTCGGCATCAACACTCTCACCGAATGCCAATGTAACAGAAGCTTCTTCTTCCATGCGCTTCAAAGCTTGATCAATATTTTCGTTTTCATCAAGGCGAACCATATTAGCAACGAATTTTACATTTCCAGATTCTTCTGATGTAACAGTCTTAATATGCTTAACGAACTTAAAATTTTTGCCGTCTTTACCTAACTTTGAAGTAAATGTTTGTTTTTTTGCCATAACTGGTGAAGAAGTTAATGTAGTAAATCAAAAACTCAAATAATTAATTATTATTCTGCGATTTAGCTAAATCTCTCATATCTACTACTGAGTCATGCTCGTCAACAATCTCTTCCCCTAATAAAGTTTCAATAGCATCTTCAAGTGTAACTAACCCTGTAAGTGTATTTTCATTATTGACCACTAAAGCTAGATGATATCTATTTTGAATAAACAATTCTAGAACTTTGTCGAGGGGATCATTTTCATTTACGGACGGCACTTCTTTTGAAATTTCAGACATTCTAGTGCTAAACTGGTCATCTGCTTTACGATTAACAATGTCATATCGATTTACAATACCTACTATAACGTCCAAATTGGTGTCAAAAATAGGAATTCTTGTAAAATCTAGACTTTTGTGCTTATCTAGTACTTGTCCAACCGTCATGTCCTTATTTAGTGCAAATATTACTGTTCGAGGGGTCATAACATCATTTACCTTAACATCTTTTAAGCGTAAGGTGTTTTCAATTAGATCTGTTTCCTGCTCTTCAAGTACACCTTCATCTTCACCCATTTCAGCCATAGCAATTACTTCCTCTCTTGTAATTGTGGCTTCATCTTCACCAAAATTGGATATAAACTCTGCTAATAGGACCAGAGGATAGGTGAATACAATAAGAACTTGAATAACTAATGTTGCATTTCCAACTAATCCTCTCCAATAAACACTACCAATTGTCTTGGGTATAATTTCTGAAAACACTAGAATAAGCAAGGTAAGAATTCCTGAGGCAATTGCAACTGAGCTTTCTCCAAACAACTCTAGCGTTTTTGCTCCGACTCCAGCAGCACCAAGCGTGTGGGCAAACGTATTCAAGGTTAAGATAGCTGCTAAAGGCCTATTTATATTTTCCTTAAATTTTTCAAGACGTAAACCATGCGTAGGATTTTGCTTTGTTAAAATAGATGCGTAAGAACTTGGTGTTGAGAGTAAAACAGCCTCGAGAAGTGAACATAAAAATGATAAAAATAATGCGAGAAAAAAATATCCTAATAAAGCTGTCATTAACTAAATATCCGCCTTGCAATAACATCTAGAACATAAAAATGTACCAAAGCTGCTAATTGAAATCCTAAAATATGGTAAGGTTCTTGCAAAACAAGAGGATTATCTGCAATTGGCGCTTTAGCTAAATACATATAATTAGCACCATTACCAATGATCGTGTTTATTTGAATAACTAGGACAACAAGAACATGAAGATAGATAAAAGAAGTCCACCATGCGTTTTCTCTTAATCTGAAATCATAGAACATCATAAGCCAAACAGGAATAATCAATAACATTGAGTGTCCTACATAGTAATCAAAAATATTCCAATATGAATTACCTCCTGTAAATTCTGGAGTCAATATCGAGTGAATAAAACCAACAACTCCAAAAAAGTATAGAAATTCAAAGAGCATTTGTCTTCTATAAAAAACTATAACACCTGCCATTATACCAGAAATTGCACATAACTGGAGTGGTAAATGAGTGGCTGTGATATAATTGTCAGATAGAACGTGGGACATTTGAACCATAAAATTCTTTCCTAGTTGGTAAATACCCATACCATAAAGCATATAATCCCTATTTTCTTTAGAAAGATTTTTACCAATAAAGAACATAAAAGGTACAAAAATGAGAGCAAATATTAAGCCTCCCCACCAAAACTGTCCTCCAATTTGAGGAGCCCAATGCTCGATTGCTGTTTTATCCAATATTTATCCTATTTTATGTTGCAAAGATTTGTTTATCGTCTTTAAATGCTTTGAATTCTAAGGCATTACCACAAGGATCGAGGAAAAACATGGTTGCTTGTTCTCCTGGTTGTCCTTTAAATCGAATCTTAGGTTCAATAATAAATTTAATATCAAATTGTTGTAAATGCTGTTTTAATTGATTCCACTGATCTATTGTCAAAATAATACCAAAATGGCTTGCAGGTACATTATCACCATCTACACTATTTGTAGCTGGATGATCATTCTCTTCAACTAGATGAGCCACCACTTGATGTCCAAACATATCAAAGTCAATCCACTTATCAGATGACCTTCCAATATTGCATTGCAAGACGTCTTTGTAGAATGATCGAGTTGTGTTTAAATCCGTTACTGGAAAAGCTAAGTGAAATGGCCTCATTTAATTAATATTACCAATTATAATATCACTATTCAAGATTAAATTATAGTTAAAGTAATAGTTTAATGGATATGTATATATCATCATATAGAAGAGAATACAACTATATCATCTACAAATTTTTTGTTAAATTTGTCTGATGTAACTATATCATTGTGCCCACAATCTTCATATACTTTATATGAGGCGTTTAAGTGATCTTTTAAATATATTGATGCATGTTTTGGAACCAATTTATCTTTATCACAAATGATAACAAGGACGTTATCTGGTCCGCTAAAATGTACTCTTTTGAAGTAGTCGTTCCATATTGTTTTTGATTGAAAATACTCCATTAAGAAACTTTGTTTTTCTCTGACAGCATCTTTCCAAAGCTTCCTTTGGGCTTCTTTTGGAGTATTCTTTGTAAAAAACATTGATTGGGTAAGCCAGTCCGGTAAATACCCTTTAAACATTATCTGGATACCAAGTTTTTTAATCCATTTATAAAGAATATTTATTTGTTTTTGTTGTATAGCCTTAACTGAGATTTGCTTAGGAGCTACTCCTGAAGCAACAAGAATTAATTTATGTATATCATCTCCTAGAGATTGAGCCACATAGGTTGCAAACAATCCTCCCAAACTATGTCCAACAATAACAATATCTCTGTCTGGGTATTTTTCAATAATGTCTGTAACAGATTTTTTTGAAGACTTAAAAGCGTTATCAAGAGATGAAAAATCTAAATCAATAAGAGAATAGTTAACTGATTTCTTTTCAAGAATAGGAACTATACTACTCCAAAAAGGAGATCTTATGCCAATGCCATGAAAAAAGATAAAATGAGTCATATAGAAACTTTCATATTATAATGGTGCCCGGGGCCGGACTCGAACCGGCACGGAGTTTAATCTCCGAGGGATTTTAAGTCCCTTGTGTCTACCAATTTCACCACCCGGGCAACAAAGTTTTTAAGAGGCGTCGGTCGGATTCGAACCGACGAATAGCGGTTTTGCAAACCGATCCCTTAGACCACTTGGGTACGACGCCAAACTTTTTTAAAAAGTTAAACGTGCCAATATAAATATTTAGAGAGTTAATTCAAAATCATTAACTAATATTCCTGGGCAGGTAGTTTCTCCAGGATTTCTACCGTCATAAGTCTCAATAACAGGCCTTGATAATACATTTTCACCAACTCCTTCTAAATTCTTACCAAAGAAATTGTAAAATGAGTCATCAAAACGCATAGTTTTAATGGGAGCTACCATCTTTCCATCCTCAACCCAATAACATGAATATCTGGTTAAACCTGTAATACGACCTCCAAGATTATCACTCCAATTCAAATAGTGGATATTTGAAATAAATATTCCTGTACCTAATCGTTCTAGTCTCTCATCTATCTTAATATCTCCACCATGCATTAATGGAGCTCTTAAATATTCTCCCATGCCCCATGAATTTACATCCTCAGCAAAATTTGAATCTAATCCATACTCTAATGCTGTCTTTGAGTTGATTAAAGTATTTTTTAGGACTCCATTTTTAATAATACTTACATTTTCTGAGACTTCTCCACGAGAATTAAAAGGTGCTGTAGATTTTCTGTCGAACGATTCATCTAAAGAAAATTTATCAGATAACTTTACATCATCTTTTCTCATTTTAAGTAAAGAGCTTGATCCATTCCTCAATGAAGACTCGCTAACACCATTCCAGTTAAGCATATCAACAAAATCTGCTACAGCATGTGGCTCAAACCATACTCTGTATTTTCCTGGTTTAAGCTCCATTTTTGGCTTATTCATAAGCTTTAGCTTATCAGATGCTTCTTCAAATGCTGCATTAAACTTACTTTTATCCCAACAATTACCTGGAAAAAGAACTTTTACCATGTTTTCTTTTTTATCAATTAAAGAAAAGTCAAATATAAATGAATCTTTCTCAAACCAATGATTTGCACCTTCTGAGGTCGAGCATGCTCTAAAAATCTTACCAGAAGTCCAAACACCAGTCAAATAATCTTTTGTGATAATATCCATTAAAGCATCCAGTATTTCATTTCTATCGGGTAATTGTCCAGATTTAATTATTTCTACAGAATCAAAATTATCAGGAAAACTAGTAAATTCATTGTCAGGAATTAAAGACAAAGGATTTCTTAAAGCATTAATTTCATTTGTTAAATTATTTACAGAGCTTTCAATATCTGAGGATACTGTGGTAGCAGATTGTAGAGATTTTTTTCCTGAAAAAAGCGATATAGTTACGGCATAGTCTTCTATGATTCCGCTTTGACGTAATTTGGAGTCATTAAATCGAAAATATTGAGAATTTTCCCCTTCCAAATAAATAGTTAATTGTTCATTACTTTCTAGTACATTGAACACTTGAGAGCAAATATCTTGGAAAATTTCTTTTTTCATTATGCTCCTCCAAAAACTTGCACTTTATCAAATTTACATAATGGGGAGGCATGCCCAACTCTTTCAACCTGATTAGGCTCACCTTTACCACAGTTTGGAGTACCAAATACCTCATAAGTATCAAGATTACCAGTCATTGAAAGACTTCTCCAAAACTGATTAGTAATTCCTCTATAATTTGGATTTTTAACAACTTTGGTTAATTCTCCATTTTCAATTAATTTTCCATATTCACAACCAAACTGAAATTTATTTCTATAATCATCAATTGACCATGAACGATTACTTTCCATAAAAACACCACGTTCAATACTTCCAATAATTTCTTCTTTTGTGGAAATTCCCGGCTCTAAATTAATGTTGGCCATTCTATCTATTGGTATTCTATTCCAAGACGATGCTCTTAGATTTGATACACCATCAATCCCAGAACGAATTTGGCTCTCAATACCTCCTAACCCACGAACAAGAATACCATCTTTAATAAGATGCTCTTTTGTTGCAGGCATTCCCCCATCATCATAATTATATGAAGCCAACTGATTATCAACAGTTGGATCAAAAATAATATTCATTAATTCAGAACCATATTGTAAAGTTCCAAAATCTTCAAGGTTCACAAAGCTTGAACCAGCAAAATTTCTTTCATCTCCTAAAATTCTATCAAGCTCAAGTGGATGTCCTACACTTTCGTGAATTTGAAGCATCATTTGATCAGGAGCCAATACTAAATCACTTATCTCGGTTGGACATTGATCTGCTTCTAGCAACTCTATAGCTTGTAGGGAAATTTGCTTCGCTTCTGTTTCAATATCATAATCCTCAACAAACTCAGCACCAGCCTGAAAACAATGCCCTCGCATACCATGATTACTTCGTGTTTGCGAATCATTTTTATCTTGTGCCGTTGAAGACAACTCTACTAATACTATATCCATTTTTTGATCTATATCGGCACCATTAGTGCTTACGATCCTAGTATTACGTTCAATTAACTCTACAGTAGTTCCTGCATGTATAATTCTTTTATCAAAATTCATCATATTTTTTGACCCAAGAAATGCCAAATCTTTAATATCATTTACTGACAAGTTACTTAATGGAGATTTTAAGTTTGTTTTATAACTCCCTTCATATCCTTTTCTAACGGTATCATGATCAAACTTAAACACTGAGTATTTTGAAGCTAAATGTGCATTATTTACAGCAATATCAATACAGTCTAAAATATGTTTTTCATCAAGAAATGGTGTTGCATAATAAGAGAATTGACCATTAACCATAACATCAATCATTATACCCCTAGTAGCATTACGCTGTACATTATCAAGAGCAAACTTCTTGGTTGAAAGAATATTTTGTTTTTCTTCCACATAACGCAGACCTACCCAGTCTGCTTTACTGTTCGATTGTGATATTATTTTCTTAAAATTCATATTTATGTCAAAAATTCATACAATTTTACTACAATTTGAAAAAATGGCAATGCTTAATATTAATTTATGCCAAACTTGCATATTTCAACCTACTGGCATTCCTTTTGCAAGTATAATACTGTAAATATTAACTATTGAACGGAGAATAAAAAATGAGTTTAATAAAATGGAAACCATTAAACAACGAAATAGATACATTTGATAATATTATTGATCAATTTTTCAATGACCTATCATATGATCCACGATTTTCATCAATAAATACAAATTCTATTTCAAATAATTATAATGAAAACGAAAAAGAATATTATTTGACAATAGATTTGCCTGGAATGTCCAAAAACGATATTGAAGTAACATTCGATAACAATCGTTTAAAAATTTCAGGACAAAGAAAATCTGATACATATAATTCGCATGAATATGGTAAAATGGAAAGATCTTTTAGTGTTCCAAGCAATGTAGAAGCAGATAAAATATCTGCTAAAAT
>CENP01062766.1_pt1 | contig 13584 bp, 14 predicted proteins | sample 361281 | NCBI WGS metagenome assembly CENP01 (sample SAMEA2591122, study PRJEB7988) | marine metagenome | biome: marine biome (ENVO:00000447); feature: deep chlorophyll maximum layer (ENVO:xxxxxxxx); material: saline water (ENVO:00002010), including plankton (ENVO:xxxxxxxx) | depth 70 m
GGTTTGAGAGGAGACATCGGTTTTTCCAGACATGGAACAATTTTACGTCGCACAGTAAAAGAGACGAACTTCGTAACCTTGTGGGTTATTCTGGCATATCTTGTATTTGAACTATCGATTTATTTTTTAGCTATTGACCTAAAATTGATTTTTGAGGGATGGGCTGTCTTGACGCCATTAATATCTGTTCTGGTTGGATTTCTGCCCGGCTGTGGCCCTCAGGTATTAATAACTACCATGTATTTAGCGGGTTTCATTCCATTATCCGCCCAGATAGGCAATGCAATAAGTAACGATGGCGATGCTTTATTTCCTGCTTTGGCCATAGCGCCCCGTGTTGCCCTGATAGCTACGCTTTATTCTGGAATTCCCGCACTTATTGTTTCTTACGCGTGGTTTTTTGTGATGGAATAATCTATCCATTTTGGGGACCAGTTTATATAATTTCCAGAGTATTTGTATTCATCATTATTTCATTACTTGATAATTTGTGTCCTGATGGGAGGCAGCATGCCAGACATTGTTGAAGCAATTGAAAATTGTATAGGTACCAATGCAGTCTTAAAGGGGGATGCTGTTAGGGAAAGGATATCGGTTTGGGGAACTAATCAGCCGATGGAAGCATTAGCAATTGTGAGACCTAAAAATACAGATGAAGTATCATCTATTTTGAGGTTATGTAATGAAGAGGGGCAACCTATTGTTCCACAAGGTGGAATGACAGGACTGGTTAAAGCCGGTATGTCAAACAGTTCCGAGATAGCATTTTCAATGGAACGAATGAATGCTATTATTGATGTGGATTTAGAGACCGCCACTATGACTGTTGAGGCGGGTGTAACCCTTCAAGAAGCTCAAGAGGCAGCTGATGCGCATGACTTAATGCTTCCTTTGGACCTTGGAGCCCGCGGAAGTGCGACTATTGGAGGCAATTTATCAACTAATGCCGGTGGTAACCGTGTTATTCGGTATGGTATGACCCGAGAAATGGTACTTGGAGTTGAGGCAGTTCTTGCCGATGGAACGATTTTATCATCACTAAATAAAGTATTGAAGAATAATACCGGATATGATCTCAAACAATTATTTATTGGCGGAGAGGGTACCTTAGGCGTAATTACAAAGGCAGTTCTTCGACTGCGACCCAAACCTAAAAGTGAAAATACTGCATTCGTTTCAATAAATGACTTTACGAATGTCGTGAAGCTTTTAAGACGTTTAGAGGTGAGTCTTTCAGGGACCTTATCTGCATTTGAAGTCATGTGGTCTTCTGCATATAAAGTGCTGACAGGTGACCACTCACATAATAGTAGGCCCTTTCCTATAGGAGCTAGCCATTTTGTGTTAGTGGAGGCGCTCGGTGGGGACCCGGCCACCGATAAGGATAGATTTGAAAATGCTCTTGGGGAAGCGCTGCAAACGGGACTTGTCACGGATGCTTTGGTTGCTCAGTCGGAGTCAGAAAGAAAATCCTTCTGGAATATAAGAGACGATATTCCTGCAATCCGGAGCGAGTTCCGTGATGGAGGAGTTATTACATTTGATGTGAGCGTTCCTATATCGCAAATGGAAGCATATTTGAGGCTTGTGGAAAATGATCTCAAGCAGATCTGGCCTAATGCTTATTTTTATGTTTTTGGACATTTAGGGGACAGCAACTTGCATCTAGGTGTTCACGTTGGACCGGAAACCGAAAATTATCGCCATGATATTGAGAAAATAGTATTTAATAGACTACATGGTCGAGGGGGCTCAATCTCTGCCGAACATGGTATAGGTTTGATAAAACGTGATTTCATTGGCCTGAGTAGAACACCTGAAGAGTTAGCTCTTATGAGAAAATTAAAGGTGACGCTTGATCCAAAAAATATACTTAACCCGGGAAAGATATTCAAACTGTCTTGAATGTTAAATGAACGGTTCATTCTGTTCACGTTGTAATAATATAAAAGGCATTGAAAAACAAAAATAGATATTTTTTGATCTTTGTGAAAACGAAGAGACGATTGGTTCAGTTGTTTTGTTTTCAAAATTCAATTCAAAAGACAATAGCCTGATTGATATTTGCACTATGGGAAGCTTTGTGTTGTCTATTATTGTAAGAGTGCCACTATCATCAGATGATCCATTTTAGTTTTTTAGTGATGCCAGCGCTTTTATGTGTTCAGGGGTAAGACCACAGCAACCCCCTATCACGTTTGCCCCTGTTTTAATCCATTTTTCTGCAAATTGTTTGAGAGCGTCATTTGAAATTATATTCTCAAACTGCCAGTTTGGAGATTTGAAATAACCTGAGTCAGGGTAAGCGAATAACGGGCCTGTAAATTTCTTTTTTAAAACCTTTAAACTGGATTCGATAGCGTCTGACTGGGTATGCATGAAGCCCGAAGCATCAGGATTGAAGTCAGAAAGTATTGTTAATAATTCAATCAGCGGTAAATCGGGTTCTGGGAGAAAACTAAAAAGGTCACCATTTTTTGATTGCCGAGCAGAAAAACCAGCCCATATAGGCAGTCCCGTCTTTTCGGCAGCGTTAAAAGCTGCTCTCATCCTTTCAGGGTCGTACATCATCTCTAGTAAAATAAAATCACAGCCTTCTTCTCTGAGAATATTACCTAATTCGGTCAGTGCATTTTCGAGTTGATGGATAGAAGCCTTATCTTGCCTATTGGGTATGGCCGTACCTTCTGCTATTGGGCCGCGATGGGATAAGGAACCGGCAATTAGAATATCTTTTTTTGAACAGGTTCTCCGGGCTCTCTGAGCTGCCTCAATAGTCTTCTTGTTAATTTCTAAGAAATTCTTTTCATGCCCAGATAAAGATAACATTAGACGCGAAGTGCTGTAGGTATTCGCCGTGATTATATCGGCTCCGGCGATTATATAATCTCTATGAATTTCTTCTAAAATATTTGCATTATCTAAAGCCGCAACACCACACCAGGCGCCCGGATCCATCGGAACGCCTCTTTTCTCCAGTTCTGTGCCAGTGCCCCCATCAAGGATAAAAAGGTCACCAGTTTTGATTTTTTTATAGATCATATGGTATGCCATTTTGGACTCCGTATTTCAGCGAAACAGGGTCCGCTGCTTTAGCAACATTTATATAGCGCCCGCAATCTAGTTTTCAAATCGGCGCATCCTCCTTTTTACCTTCCTTGCAGTAAAAATCAAGTAGCTTAGTATATTTTTTAAAAATTTAGTTTTCGAGGCGATAATGTTATAGGCTTATTCTTACAAATGGTTTTTTTTAAAGAGAATATTAGTAGCGAGGTATTAAAGAAATGAATTTAACACTTCATCACATCAATCTTTGTACTGACAATGTTGAAGAAATGGATGCTTTTTATCAGGATGTTTTAGGGCTTAATAGAGAGACAAATGATTTACCAGTTCTAGAGAAAAAAAAGGGATATTCTGGAGATGTAGCGTTTGTATCCGATGGAAATATACAGATGCATTTGGCTCAACGGGATAATCAAGCGGGGTTTAAAACAGGACAAATAGTTAATCCAGTTGCCAGAGGTCATATCGCGTATAGAACAGACGATCTAGAGGCTTTTAAAAAGCATTTAGAAGCCAAGGGTATATCATATTCAGATTGGGGGGAGAGAGCTGTTGCGGGTTGGCATCAAATCTTTTTCTACGATCCAGATGGTACGGTAATTGAAGTACATCAAAGGACATCTTAACCTATCTTTTAGCGTTATGGACAGTAATTACCGATTTAATAATTCCGAAACAATAAGTTCCCATTCATTCTCTATTGTTTCTTCGGGCATTACTTTGTTCGCTCTTGAATACCAATACGCAGCGTTTCCTAAATCACCCTCTTCCCTATGGAGCAGGGCGTGTACCCAGGCGCCATCCTTGGTTTTATCAGATTGCACGATAACATGTGCTTTGTCCCAATCACCTTTTTTCTGCCACCAAAGAGCTGTTAGGGGTTTGGGCAGTTCGTCGCTAGGTGATTGATTTGTGACACTGGTTTTAAAGTCATCTCTTTTCATTAGGCACTCCGTTTAGGATTAGTCTGGATCAGGCGTTAAAAGTGAGTTGTGTTCGCCCAAGCGCGGAGGCTGGGTTTTTGGGGATATGGTCTCGCCATCAATTTTAAAACCCAAGGTTGGCATATGCAGTGGCGCTTTAGCATTGTTTACTTCCATTGGCTTTGTTATACCGCGCTCTAAGACTTGTGGATCGGCTAAAGTTTCATTGAGACTTCGCACCTTTGCGGCGGGGACTGCAAATATTTCTAATTTATCTTCCCAGAAATCTGCTGTCTCCATACGTATTTTATCAGCAAAGATTTTGCGTAATATAGCGCTATTTCTTTTGCGATTTTCAAAAACACAGAACCGGGCATCTTCTAATAGATACTCTAACTCCAATGCCCTGCAAAGGGACCCATATTGCCGTTCGTTATTAGCGGCGATCATTAAAAGTCCTTCTTTCGTCTCGAACGCGCCGGATGATGGGCTTTGACTCCAAGCCTCATTTCCTGATGCTTCGGGTCGCCATCCAGTATTAAGATGGTTGGTTACTAAGGATGCCATAAGAAGTAACGAGGTATCTAACATTGCCACATCTACCACAATTCCTTTTTTTGTCCGTTTGACTTCATGTAGCGCAGAAACTACGGCGAAAGCTGCGTTCATACCTGTTGCATAATCAATATAAGGGGCTCCGACTTTATTGGGTTCGGTCTCACGAGTTCCTGTTAATTTCATGATCCCTGACATTCCTTGGACGATATGATCATATGCGGGCCTTTTTGATTTTGGACCGTCGTGACCGTAAGCAGAAATAGAACAATAAATAATATTTGGTTTTATCTTAAAAACCTCGGAGCTGGATAAACCAAGTTTATTTGCTGTTCCGGGTCTAAAATTTTCAACAAAAACATCAGCTGTTTTGATCAATTTCTTCAAGCTTCTCAAATCGGATGATTTTTTAAGATCGAGGGTTATAGATTTTTTTCCAGCATTTTGGGTTAAATAAGCAGTGGCCATTTGTTGGTCTTGTAAGCCCGCAGGAGCAGTTCCGTATCGGGTCCAATCTCCCAAGTCTGGTTGCTCTATTTTCAAAACCTCTGCGCCCATAAGTGCAAGTTGATAGGTGGCGTAGGGTCCTGCTAAAACTTGAGTTAAATCTACAACGCGTATGTTGGATAATGGCTGAAACATTTTAAACACCAGTCCTTATTCAAATCTAAATTATATAGAAAACCATCATAACGTTATTTGATGAACGGATTAAGATGCAATGCTGCAAGCATAAGTATTCGCTTAAGGCTAATTATCCGGTTTTTCTTCTATGCTTTCTGCAGCGGCTACCATCGCGAAAATAATTGGGCGATTAATTGGATCGTCAGGACAATGTTGTCGATAAACGGCGCGCGCTATCATGTAGGCACTGAGCCGCGAGGCACCATTCTTTCGGGCGTCCAAAAAAGCCCTGACTGTCTCGTCGACAACCTCTGGCGAGGTTTCTTTTACCAGATCGTCTGTCATTTCAAGTTCCGGATAGTTTTTCTAATTATTAAGCAGAACTTTGGCAAGTCAAGACAGTTTATCCACATGCAACCGAGTAAATATCCTGAACCTCCACAGGTAAGGGCATAGCAAACCAGCTGTCTCCTCGGTCTCTTGTTCCAAATACTTCGCCATTATATCTAGCTCCAATATATATCTGACTTGGGTCAGAAGTATGCAGGCCGATCGACATAATGGTGCCGTTTACCTGAATTTTATCAAATCTTTCCCATGTTTCTCCACCGTCGTCACTTTTATAAACGCCACCGTCGTGACTAGCCGCAGCGACTGAAAGTGCCGCGTATAAAGTATTTGGATTATGGGGCGATGTTTTAATATCTCTTGCATAAGTCGTGGGCGAGAACCGTCCCACCTCGGCGTCTTCCCAGTTTTTCCCTCCATTGTTTGTCTTAAAGATACCCATTCTAAGTGCAATGAGGATCTTCTCTGGACACAATGGGCTTATCGTAATCGCATGTGCATCCAACATACCTTCGGCTAAGGTTTTAGCTTGGACTATGGAGCTTTGAAGATGTGGTAATTTTGCTAATTGAATTAAATCCTCAGACAAATCACTCCATGTGTTACCTCCATCAACTGTTTTCATGGCGCCAGAAATTTCCAATGCCGCGTAGATTTCTTCTGGGTTTCCGGGTTTTTGCACCATGCGCATGACACGTGGAGAGAATGGCCCCGAACAATGCTCTTTAATGTTAGGAGTAGTAAGTTTTTTCCATGATCCTCCGAAATCAATCGACTTGTAGACCTCGATTGGTGAAGCGCCTGCATACATAATATTTGGTTCATTCTCTATTGTTAAGAAACTCCATATTTGCATATCTTCATCTGGGAAATGGGTGCGATTAAAAGTCAAACCATTATCTACGCTACGCCAGACGCCATCGTCGGTTCCGGCAAAAATATATTCTGAATTATTAGGATGCACATAGACTGTAAAAGTTTCTCTTTCTTGATAAACATGTTCCCATTGATCACCTTCCACCGGGCGACGAAAAATGCCTACTGCACCAGTCGCTTCTGGGCGACCGATAAATCCTGCGACGCTTACATAAATATTTGATCCAGACATAATGGCTCCATTTTAATCATAAGAAGGTTAATTTTTTGTTTTACGGTATACTTATGACAATAATTAGTTCTAGTCTTCGGCTTACGAAATAAGATACTAATCAAAGAAATAGTCGGATAAAAGCCACAATGAATCAAGTAAATCTCATCTCTTCAGATCTTAAAGAAAACCGAGAAGTTTACCAAGTCAAACAATGGCTTCAGAAGTTTGGTAAGGCTTTAGAAAGCGCAAGAATTTGGGAATTAGAGGATTGTTTTTCTGATGATGCTCACTGGCGCGACCTTCTTGCGTTCACTTGGTCTATATCTCCCTTTGAAGGTCGATTGACAATTAGTGAAGGGTTGCTTGCCTTTCAAAAGGATATAAATGCGAGTAATTTTGCACTCGCTCATGGACGCACGGAACCAAGAACCGTAACTCGCTTGGGAGTAGATGTCGTTGAAGGTATTTTTACCTTCGAAACTAGTTTGGGGAGGGGTGAGGGAGTTGTTCGGCTATTAAGAGAAGAACCAACAAAGGCCTGGATATTCTTAACCTCGCTTTTTGAATTAAAAGGCCACGAGGAAAAAAATGGTCCAAGACGTCCGTCTGGGGAAGCTTATTCAAGAAATTTTGGTGGTTCTAATTGGCTTGATCAACGCCAATCAGCGCAAGCTTTTGAGGATAGAGATCCGCAGGTACTGGTCGTTGGAGGTGGGCAGGCTGGACTTGCCATAGCAGCTCGACTGGGACAACTAGAAATAGATACGTTGGTTGTGGATAAGCATGAACGAATAGGAGATAATTGGCGGAAACGCTATCACTCTTTGGCTCTTCATAACCAAATTCATGTTAATCATTTACCTTATATGCCGTTTCCTCCCACATGGCCTAAATACATACCAAAAGATATGTTAGCTAACTGGTTTGAGTCATATTCCGAGGCCTTACAAATAAATTATTGGACTAATTCTGAATTTATCTCTGGAAGGTATGATGATAATGAAGAGCGATGGGAAGCTACTATACGAAATGGTGAGGGTAGTCACCGGGTGATGTCTCCTAAACACATCATATTCGCAAATGGTGTAAGTGGTATTCCGTACATTCCGCAGCTTCCGGGACTCCAAAATTTTAAAGGAGAAGTCGTTCATTCCCATTCTTTTACACATGGCGGATCGTTTTCGGGGAAAAAGGTTATGGTTTTGGGAACGGGAAATAGTGGTCACGATGTTGCCCAAGACCTTCATAGTCACGAAGTGAATACTACTATCGTGCAACGCGGATCTACCACGGTTGTTAGTATAGATCCAAGTGCTAAGTTGAACTACGCTTTATACGATGAAGGCCCGACCATTGATGATTGTGATTTAATCGCATCTGTTGCGACATATCCCCTTGTTGTTAAAGGGTATCAACTCGCTGTAAAAAAAATGGCCGAATTGGATAAGGAGCTAATAGAAAACCTAATTAAGCGTGGGTTCAAATATGATTTAGGAGAAGATAAAACCGGCCATCAGATGAAATATAGAAGAAGGGGTGGCGGATACTATCTTGATGCAGGTTGCTCCCAATTAATAATAGATGGAGAAATAAACCTGCTTCAATTCGATAATATTAAAAAGTTTATTGACACTGGTATACGCTGTAAAGATGGCTCAGATATACATTTTGACGCCATCATATTAGCTACTGGGTATTATACACAGAAAGAATTGGTAAAAAGGCTTTTAGGTGAAGAAGTTGCAGACTGTGTCGGCGAAATATGGGGTATTGGTGCCGATGGGGAAATGGCTAATATGTGGAAGAAAACGCCTCAGAAAGGACTTTGGTTTATGGCAGGAAGTTTGGCACAATGTCGGATTTATTCAAAATATTTAGCGCTTCAGATCAAAGCGATGGAGGAAAATTTAATTCCGTAATACCAATGTTTGTCAAAATAGGTTGAGGCAGGTTTTTTTGAGTTATAAGTGTTCGTCGTAGATTCTATAAGCTCTGAGGATGACCAGTACTGCGTTGATTTTTTTAAACGCAAGGACGGTACATTTGGTTTTGAAGAGTATAGGCGGGATGTCGAAGACTATAACCAATGGTTTGTAATAGGGCGTTTTGATACATTATTTTTTACTACAAAAAAGGATGCGGTGAAAGCGGCATTGAAACATGTAATGTGGTTAAAAGTTCAATTAGAATAATTAATTTAGAGTTGCTTTAATCACAATTGGACGGCTTGATGGATACTGGAGGGGGCGTATGTCTAGATTAAAAGGAAAAGTAGCAATAATTACTGGTGGGGCCAGTGGAATTGGCCGAGCCATTTGTGAACGGTTTTGTGAAGAAGGTGCCATCGTAGTAGTCGCGGATATGAATGAAGCAGCGGGCCAACAAGTTGCTAAAACTTTAGGTGATCAATCAAGTTTTTGTCAACTTGATGTTCGCGAGAAAGATCAATGGCACTCATTGATGAACGAGGTTACACAAAAACATGGAAAGTTAGATATCCTCGTTAATAATGCGGGAATTTTGTCAACTACATCGCGCCAGTCAGTAGAGGAGGTGAATCTTGAAGAGTGGCGATCCGTGCAATCAGTTAATGTTGAGGGGGTCTTTTTAGGCTGCCAGGCTGCGGTTAAGGTAATGAAATCACTGGGAGGAGTAATTATAAACCTTTCCTCGGTGGCAGGATTGATTGCATCGCCGGGTATTTTGGCCTATGGGGCTTCAAAAGGGGCTGTTCGTCAATTAACTAAATCGATAGCTGTGGACTGTGCAAGAAAGGGTTATGGAATTAGATGTAATTCTGTCCACCCAGGCCTTATCGACACTGATATGGGGCAAAACTCGATGCATATGGGAGGAGGACATCCGGAAGAGAACTATAGAAACAGGATCGCTCTTACCCCGATGGGGGAGGCTGGAAGTCCAATTGATATAGCTAATGGGATTTTGTTTCTAGCTTCAGAGGAGGCACGTCATGTTACTGGGGCAGAATTGGTTATTGACGGCGGGCTAACTGCTGTTTGATCAATGCAATAATTAATTATATAGGTGTCCTTTATCCATGACCAAAAACCAGACTGAACAAAAAAAAATATTGGCAGTTAAAGCTGCTAATTTTGTGGAACCTGGGATGTTATTAGGTCTAGGTACCGGATCAACAGTAGATATCTTCATATCAACTCTTGGTGAGAAATTTGGAGGCCTAAACAACCTAGAGATCGTTCCAACCTCCCTGGATAGTGCGGATAAAGCATCCAAACTTGGGATGAAAATTCTTGAGCCAAAAACTGATTTGAGACCTGACCTGCTAATAGATGGTGCGGATGAGGTTGCTGCCGATCTATCAATGATCAAAGGCGGTGGCGGTGCATTGCTGTGGGAAAAAATAGTTGCGCACAACTCAAAGAGCAGGATCTATATGGCCGATTCAACGAAGTTGGTTCGTGAGTTAGGTCATTTCCCACTGCCGGTTGAGGTCGTTTCGTTTGGCCATGAATGGACATATATTGCTCTAAAAAAGATCTTTTCTGTCGTCACCATTAGAAAGACCGCAGGAGAAAATTTTTTTAAAACCAACTCGGGAAACGTCATTTATGATTGTCAAATCGGAGGTGATATCCGAATAGATGTTTTGGACTCAGACTTGTGTCAAATTCCAGGAGTTGTTACGTCTGGATTATTCTACGATTTTGTAGATATTCTACTCACCGTACACAATGAAAATGTTATTGAAATTTATAAGCCGAGAGATGTTTTTTGGTAAACAATATTAGAAATAGTAATTGCTAAAATCTGATTTTGAAAATAATTTAATGTTCTGTCACTAAAACAGAGGCTTTGAAATCAATGAAGCGCAAAATAGTACAGATTTTAAAATCCTTCGTTTTTGTATTAGTCCTACTAACTATAGTTTTTATGTTTTTAGGCTTAGAAATGTCATCCTCTTATACACGTGCTAGCCCTGATTGCTCTGTTTGGTGTGTAATTACTGAGAAGATACTCAATATATTTAGCTAACGTTTTTTAATGAATTCTCACATTTAGCAACGACTCAAATTTTTTATTTTAACATTACGCTAGATCTTGTAATTAGTACTTCTATTAATACAACAACTAAAATTAACCGCCGATGTACTCCCTGAATGAACCTCCGCAACCTGTTTTCTCATTCGCCGATGCAGAGATGGGGATCCTATCGAATCATTTGATAAAATTAGTTGAAAAAGTGAGTGGCCAGCCCCGCCTAAAACGTATTTATAATCAGTATATAGAGGACGAGTTGCCTGCCTGTGATTTTTGGGTGGATGCTTTAGAACGGCTTGGAATTGAAATAAACTTAAAAAAAGAACAAAAATTCTCAATACCAAACGCTGGCTCATTATTGTGTGTCGCAAACCATCCATATGGAGTAATCGATGGTATAGTTTTGTGTTCGCTTTTGTCACAAGTTCGTCAGGATTACAGAATTCTTACCCACAGAGTACTTCAAGCTCCCGCTGTGAAGGATAAAATTCTACCAATTTCTTTTGATGAAACGCCAGAAGCTTTGAAAACAAACCTTGAGACGCGCGCTGCAGCCACGAGTTTTCTTAAAGCTGGCGGAGCAATCATTATTTTTCCGGCAGGAGCGATTTCATTATCAAAAAAAATAGTTAATTCTGCTTTTGATGCGCCATGGAAAACGTTTGCAGCCAAACTCGCTCTTCACCCAGATACTGTGACGCTGCCTTTCTTTTTCGAAGGAAAAAATTCAATGCTGTTCCAAGTAGCACGAAAATTTAGTCTAACGCTGGGATATGCACTAATGTTTCATGAAACATGCAGATTGATGGGGACAACTGTTGAGGTTCAGATGCGTGCTCCATTGAATGGTGAATACTTAAAAACTATTGGTTCCAGAACGGATGTTACCAATTATCTGCGAGGTAGGACTTATGGTTTTATCGATTAGTATAACTCTTTTTTGCATAATCAGCTCTACATTAATTATTCGCGCAACCTTTAGGGCTCTCCATAATTGGTTATTATTTTCCATGTTTGGCGAGAAAGTTTAATCAAATCTCATTAGTTTTAATTATGGCAAGTTATCTTGAGCAAAATAAACAACTTGAACAATGCTCGGTTTTAATGGTTTTCTGGTGTTTAAAGTGTCTTGGTTTAATGGAAAAGAACTAGGGATTTAAGCCAACGACACGCGTGCTTTCAGAGTGTTACAATGTTTGACTCATACAAGGAAGAAGTTCAAAAGTGAGCGACGCTCTTTATGAGATTTCAAATTATGTGATTTATTTAATCCTTCTTAAAAGAGTGGGATGTGTTTGTTGACAAATGGCAAGCGAAAAATATTTTTTTGGAGATAAAAAATGCAGGTCATGACTACTCTCCCCCAAGAGAATCTTAACGATGTGCCTCAGGCGGCTCGGAATGCTGAAATGGTTGGGTTTGATATGATTGCAACTATGGAAAATAGATATGAACCATTCATGCCGCTTGCGGCAGCTGCTATCTCTACAAAGACTATTAATATCGGGACAGCGGTTGCAATAGCTTTCCCTCGCTCTCCAATGGTCGTTGCGAGCACGTGTTGGGATTTAAATAATGCTTCAGGTGGCCGTTTCGTTTTGGGGTTAGGGCCGCAAATTAAGCCTCATAATGAAAAACGGTTTTCAGTCCCATGGTCGCCGCCAGCTCCTAGAATCAGAGAATATGTTCTGGCGCTAAGGGCTATTTGGAAAACTTGGGAGCATGGAGAAAAGCTGGACTTTCGCGGCGAACATTACACCTTTACTTTAATGACGCCGAACTTCGTTCCTGTTTCGACGCACCAAGCTCCAATCCCAGTGACAATAGCGGCTGTTGGTCCTCATACTTTAAAGTTAGCAGGTGAAGTTTGCGATGGAGTGCGATTACACCCCTTCTGCACACGCTCATACTTAGAAGATATTGCCATGCCTCGGATAGAAGAGGGGCTTTTAATGTCTTCAACAAAAAGAGAGAATTTTCAGGTTACTGGTGGTGGCTTTGTTGCGACGGGGGCAACGGATGAAGAGGTAAACACAGCGCTGGAATGGGTTCGTTATCGTATAGCTTTCTATGGTTCGACCCCCAGTTATTGGCCTGTGTTTGAACATCATGGGCATGGAGACCTTGGACGAAAATTGAATAAGATGACGAAAGATGGGCTTTGGGATCTAATGGCAAAAGAGATTCCAGATGATCTTTTGTATTTATTCGCAGCTGTTGGCAGATATGATGAACTTCCTGATGTGCTTGAAAAGCGATTTGGTGGGTGTACAGATATGATTTATGCAAGTACATCGGCTGATGTTCGACCAGATATACCGGCAGAGGTTTTGCAAGAGATAAAAAAAATTGAAACCCCATTCAAAGAATTCAAAACAACTTGGTAAAATACGATATTAAAAATCATCGTCTTAAGCATCAAACAGAGTGCAGACTCTGGTTGACTATTTAATTGAGTAGTTAGAAGTTTTGATTTGAAAAGAACAAAAATAGAACATAAAGTGCTTAAAAGTGTTACTATAGATTTTTGAGGCTTTAAATAATTTTGAATAAAAACACCCAAATTGATGACCTACGTTCAGAAATCCGACTTCTAGAAAAAGATATTGCTAGAGATGATAATATTATAGTTCCGTTTGGAATCTCTGAAATAGATGATTTTTTATCAGGCAATGGTTTAATGTTAGGAAAAGTACATGAAGTATTAGGAGATCTGCATTTTCGATTAGGTAATGTATCATCAATTGGATTTGTAGTTGCTCTCTTAGTTAGAATTTCAGAGCAAACTGGCACGAATAAAGAAATACTTTGGTGTGTGAAAAATAAAAATATTGCTAGAGGAAACCTTTCTGCAAGTGGATTAAACTGGCTTGGTCTAAATTCGAATAGAATCATTCAGGTGAATGCATTGTCCGAGGTAGACATGCTTTGGGCGATAGAAGAAGGATTAAGATGTTC
>CENP01055304.1_pt1 | contig 13572 bp, 19 predicted proteins | sample 361281 | NCBI WGS metagenome assembly CENP01 (sample SAMEA2591122, study PRJEB7988) | marine metagenome | biome: marine biome (ENVO:00000447); feature: deep chlorophyll maximum layer (ENVO:xxxxxxxx); material: saline water (ENVO:00002010), including plankton (ENVO:xxxxxxxx) | depth 70 m
GCTGTAGGTATATTTTCTAGTCTGGCCGCCTTACGACTTGTTAAACTGCTGTGTTCTTTTGTAGTATCATTAACTGCTAATCTATTTGTATCTGGCTCTGATGCCTGTTTTGGATAAATGGACACGCCAGTCGGTTGGCCATCAGCATCCAGTCTGCTGTTAGGATCATAAAAGCCGCTGGCCGTTTTTCCTAATTCACTAGGTTTGCCAGGTAATGTGCCTACGATAACTAACTCTTGTAATAAATCTGAACCATCTCTAAAATATCCCCACACCCAACTACCTTCTACAATAAAAGACGGTGACTGGCCAAGACCAGAGATACCACTTGCTGTAGTCGGCAATGAAACAGACGCCCAAGGCAAGTCTGCTGTGGCAATCTTTGTTTTATCGCTTGTGTGTATGCCTAGACAACGTACTCGCAGCCTGCCTAGTTTCTGCGGATCGTGGCGATCTTCAACAACGCCAACAAACCATTTAAATTCTGAAATTCCGAGAAATGCCATTTAATTTACCGATATATGTTTATTTTTAATGACAACGCTATATGTCATTTAATACTATTTTTACCTTTCCTACGCAACTCGTCTTGTACCTCACTATTATGTATATAACAATCACTATGCCCCATAGCGGCCTTTGAGAAGTCAACATTACTATACTTATTATTGATCCAGGCAGTCGCTAGACTGACTTTAGCTTTGATCTGTCTAGTTATATCATACTGCCCCTTGTAGAAGTTGTGTAGTTTATTATACTCCAGATAGCAGTCGTACTTATAGAGAGTATTTTCTATCATATTATTAAATTTGTCTTTACATCTCTTGCTGGTGTCTATAATCTGCGTTTTTATATTCATTTTATTATCTTTGCTCAGTTAATTGTTTTCTCTCATATTGTGGCATATGGCCTGCTCTAGTCTTTAGTCAAAAAAAATTTTGACTCTTAGCTTCTCTAAGCCATTACCTCATTGCTCGCAATATCTATTATTGTATCGTCTAGTTCGTATTGTAGATATGTAAGCGAATCTTGGTTTTCTTTCTTTGATAGTATATCTAGGTTTTCTTCTGGATATGCTACTCTTACTGCGTCTTTAATTAGTTCTAAATTCATTATGTGGTTATCTTTTGTTGTACTAATTTTGTGATGTATCTTTCTTACTACATAACGGCCACTCATATATGGGTCTATATGCAATGGGTTATCTGTTCCTGCTGGTTCGTATGCTGGTATTTCAAAACTGCATAAATCACCTACTGATAGACCTGTGAAACCTTTACAATCTAATGACAACACCTGACTCTTAAATGATAGTTTCTGTGCCATACTAGCAGGATAGATACGTTCACCTTCTGGTCCTTCATAATCGTTTTGTATCTTTTCTGTTGTAGATACAAAGTTCATTGTGCCTTCAGGTTTGTCTGAAATCATTTGATTATCTTTGTAGTTAAATATAGGTAATTGACCCTTATTATCAACCAGGCCACCCTTGCCATCGTGTTCCGTGTGAAATATAGTAGGAAAGTATGTATTGTAGTCAAAATTGATTTCTGAAAAGGTTTTGTTAAATGTATCGTGTGTTATCATCTTACTAGCAAATACACCGTTTGATAAGTTCTTTAATGTGTCGTATTGATCTTTTACTGCATAAGCATCCACGGTCTGCATTTCTTTTATAACATCTGTATCACCTGTACCACCTTTTACATTACGAGGTTTCTGTTGAAACTTAGCAACCACAGGTCTTGCTGACCCAGCAATTGCTAACATATTCTCTATACTTCTAAATCTATATCCTGTGCTGTCTTCATAGAATAACATACCACTTGATTTGTATTTTAATGGTTCAGCACAATTAGATAGTTTAGATATTGCCCTAAATGGTTTCATTCTAGGCATAACAAATTTGTGTAGACCTTTTGTTTCTTCTACAATTAAATTCTTTTTACTTTCTATATCATTTCTGAATATGTCAATCACCATTTGATCTATTGAACCTGTTAGAGTTCTATTGACTCTAGTCATTTCATTGTTCAACATTTCTTTACTGCAAAAGTGCAACATATAAACTTGTGCGCTAGGTGTAGTAGGTTGTCTATCTGAAATTTTATATATGTGCATAGGGTGTCCTGTTAACATAGAGAAATCATATCCCTTACTGCACCCTGGCGTTGCTAATTTAAATTCTATTTGTTCATATCCTGTTAAAGGTAAGTGTGTTAATACTGCTTGACCATCTGCGAGAATAACATTACCATATATGCCTGGTCCTTCTAAAGACTCATATATGTTAATCTCCATTACTAGCGATCTAACTGAAACTGATTTAGGATTTTGATTTGAACCGTCTGCTGATTGATATGAGATTAAGGCAATATCATCTAAAGCAAATCTTCCTGCCTTATCTAATCTATTTGTATCTATTGAATCGTACATAATTATTCATTCATTAATCTTTCAAATTCTTCTATCAATACAGGCAAATATGCTGGTTCTAATAACTTAATTCTACTCTTATTATCTTGTATTCTTTGTTCGTATTCTCTATTTGATACTGCCTGAGCACCAGGGTCTGTACTATTACATTCAATCAAGTGTGAGTAATCAATTGATGTTTGAGGTCCACTTGATTGTACTTTTTCATAATGATGTATTGCCTCAGCATTATCGTATTTGTCTTTGATGTATTCTTCAAATGCTGAAAAAGACATTGGCCAGTCATATAAGGCATCCGCTATATTATTTGTTATTAATACTACCCAATGTAATTCAGGATTGCCAAAATGTTTTTGTGCAATATGTTCAGGTCTTTCACCACTTGATACAAAATATTCTGTATAGATACTTGCCTCGTTCTTAATTTTATCTCTTATTTTTACACGTCTGAATAAGTCTGATACTAACTTATAAGTTTGTGTGCCTGGTAATATATAATTACCTTTTGGGAATCTGTCAAAATACATATTAGTATCCTTGTGCTACCGTTTCTTTTGTCATAATTTCTGTTTCACCAAATGTCAAGTTCATTGTTGTAATAGTAGGCGGAGCACCTCTTTCGTCTGGTGTTAGTGTTGATACAACATTGTCAGGTGCATAATTTATTTCACAATTTTTTAATACACATCTACTAACTTTAGGTAAATATGCGTTCTCATTATCTCTATACATATAAGTTATTTGAAATTCTGATGGCACATCAAAATAACCATTTGCGTCATTCTTATGTTGTGGTAACATATGAAATCTAAACAATTGTAATATCTTGTGTACACTATCTTTTTCTTTTTCGTTCTTCGGTGCAAACGTAAAAGGAAAATTAAACTCTCTAAAAGGTACTGATTTAAATACTGATTCTAAATTAGGATTCTTTGCCTGACCTCTAAATTTATCATACAATCCTCTTGCGTTCTCAAACCCAGGTATAATTGCTAAGGCACCAAAACCTGCCATTTTAGTTAATTCTGTTACTCCTGATAAACCTTTACCTATTGATTTAATAGACTCTTCAAAGTTATCTGCATTTATTAATCCCATTAAACCTTGTGCAAAATCACCTGCCACACCAGTTTCTAATGCCTCATATTCAGCATTATAACTAAATTTCATACCTTCAGGTGGCATATACAATAATATACTATCTGTTACGTAGGTGTGATTTGATTCTGCTTTTGAAAATATACCAGAGTTAACACCTTTGACTCTATTCGTCATTGCTATGCCTCTGGATTTAATACTTCTAATTCTTTTTGCTTGAGTAGCAGCTGCTCCTGCATTTTCAAAATAATTACTGCCTCTTTTTGGTGCTAATACACCATTATCAAAAGTTTTGTTTTTAAACCTTGATCTCTTATGTGCTAATATATCAAATATAACATAATGACCATCACCTAAATTACTTGTTTCTTGTGGATAGAATACCGTACCATATTGATATGGATTCTCTAACATATGTGCTGTAGGAGAATTGTTACCTATTTCTAACGGTGATTTGTTTAATAGTTTAGCAGCGACTTTAGATGTCTGCCCTTGACTAGCAAACGAGTTCATTATCTTATTACCTATTGCACCAGCAATAGCACTACCTATTCTGCCTTTGATTACATTTGCTACTTTTGAAGTCCAAGCCATTTTTATATCCTTACTAAATATTGTTATAACTATTTATATGATATGAAGAAGTCTTTTAAAGGAATATATAAACCAACGAATCCTAAAAAATATGTTGGCAACCCAAATAACATAGTCTATCGTTCACTTTTAGAGCGTAGATTTATGGTCTATTGCGACAACAATCCTGGCATAACAAATTGGGCAAGTGAAGAATTACCTATCAGATATTTCAATCCTATTGACAAGAAATATCATAGATACTTTCCAGACTTCATAATCAAAACAGACAAAGGTAAAAAAATGTTGATTGAGATTAAACCTTCTCGTCAAATAACTCGTCCTAAACCACCTAAAAAGAAAACTAGATCATATATGCGTGAGAGTTTTGAATTTATTAAAAATCAGGCAAAGTGGAGAGCGGCAACATCATATGCTGAAGACAACGGTGCTGTATTTAAAATAATTACTGAAAAAGAATTAGGTGTTAAGTTTTAAATTGATTGTGTAGTATTATCTTTTCTAACATTTATAAAAGATTCATCTGGTAAGTGTGTACTAAATCCTATTGTTGCATTACTGCCACCTGAAGTGTTATTAGCAATCTGATTATTATTTTGTACATTTATGATATTACCACTTTCAGCGGCCTTCTGAGCATCCAATAGTGTAGATAATTGTTTAGGTGTTGACTCACCATCTGCTGTAACATTACCTGATACAACTTTCATATCATCAATAGTTTTGCCTGTACCACTTGCTAAAAAGTTTTGTGCGTCTGTTTCATAATCTTGTGTATTTTGTAATCTATTTGCTCTTGCCTTTTCATAACCTTCCTCACCAGGTTGTATAAATTTATTTGTAACAGGATCAAGTACAGGTGCATTAGCAGGGTCATTTGACATTGGTAAAAATTCATCTACTTTATTTGTAGTTGCTATTTCTGATCCATCTTCACCTATACCATACATACCATCATCTGACATCTTGTTATAACCTTTTGTTTCAGGTTTTTCATCACCATCACCTTTGCCGAAACCTAATAATTTACCTATTTTTGAGTTTTTAAACCAGTCAATAATACCCTTAAAGAAATCTGTTATTTTTCCCCATATATTCCTAAATACATCACCTATCATTTCAATTCTTTCTGCAACAAATTGAAGCGCTGCTATAACTGCTAATACTTTTAATGCAATCATTAATCTAGCAGTTCTAAACAAGTTTGCTATACCCTTAAATGCTTTACTAATTGCTTTCATTGGGTTACCTATAAAGGCAGCGATACCTTGAAATATAGATTTACCTACGTCTTTAAATCCAGTAGCAACTTCAGCAATAGTATCAGGTATTACCATAAATGCCTCTTTCAATTCAGCAATTTTACTGAACCCACCTATATCTCTACCTGTATCTGCCGTTGTATTAGTTCTTTTATCTATTTGTTCGTTTTCTTTTTCTAAACCTTCTATATTTCTATTTCTACTCTTAATTTCGTTTTCTATTTCTTTTCTTTTTACTTTTTCTGTTTCTTTTAAATTATTTAAAATTTCTGTTCTAGTTTCTATTTCTTCTTTGTTTTTCTCTATTGACTTTAAATTTTCTTTTCTATCTTTTTCATATGCCTGTATTTCTTTTTGTGTCAATATTTTAATAGCGTCACCTCTCTCATTAATTTCTGCTCTAATACCTTTTTCTCTTAAACTAGATAATTCTTTTTCTAAATCTTCTTGTTTACCTATAAATCTATCTACCGTTTTTCCTAATTGTTCGTTATAGTCATATAGGTTTATACCTAAATCTTGTGTTAATCTAACTAATTTGTTAATAGCATTACCAAAAGTATCAATAGGACCACTTTCTATCTCTTGTGTAAGTGTTTGTATCATACTAGGTACATCACTTATAACTGCCTGTGTAGCAGATTTTAAACTAGTATTTGTTTTTTCAAATATTGCTTGACCTAGTTTCTCTATCTCTAACTTGACAGCATTTGAGTCATCTTTTGTTACCTCAAATTCAGATGATAATGGTTCTATTTTTGGTAATGCCATTGTTTAGTCCTTGTTTTTAACTTTAGAAGGTTTACCGTTAACGTATATTGCAAACCACCCAGCGCCTGCCCCTACAACTACTGACACTAACCCTGCCTGTGCGTTATTAGGATTCTCTAGTGCCATAAACCAATTGATTACATCTAAAAATGCCCAAGCATATGCAACCATTAAAAGTCTAGGTACTAATCTCCAGTTAGACATCAATTCAGGTATCTCTACCTCAATGAAATGCCATAATTGTTTTATACCATATTTGATTCCAGACCAACCTGATCCGAATAAGTTTTTAATTTTTTCTATCATTACTTTGCCTTTTCTCGTTCTCGTTTTTTTCTTTCGTTTTCTTCTTTAATATATTTAATCAATAATGAAACATATACATCACGTTCCCACGGTATCATTGCCTCAATTTCAGTTAGTGAATACTTATGGTGTTGCATAAGTGCAAAATTTACTTCGTATATCGCCTCTAGGCTATTGTGGGAGAGGCCAATCCGAAAAAATCTTGTAACCCGCTGAAGGTGATCTTACTCTCAACTCCTGTCTTCGGGTTCTTCACTTTTGTTTCGTGTCGTAATCTAGGCATTGTTTCAAAAAAAGTTCTCAATTTAGTAAACTGATTTTGAGATAAATTTTCAAAAAAATCTTTCAATTCTTCTTTTGTTGATTCAGTAGTAGGAAAGTTTTTCTCTCCTTCATAAATGTAATCAACACATCCTATAATTAAACCTATAACATCTTCATATTTAAGTGTCTTAATACCTTGTGTTGTATATAACACTTTCATATTAGGATATTTCATTACTACACCTAATTTTCTTTTTTCGTCTAATATTATATCGTTAGAGTGTGCGTCATCAACTTGCACCTCAACTTTTGATATGTCAACCTCCACATCGCCATAGGTTGTCTTATCGTCTGGACATATAATTTTAAACTTTGCAACTTCTCCTACAGATTTTGCCCTAACTTGTAAGAAAATGTACTCTACATCAAAAGTTGGTAGAGTTTCAACATCTATTTTGTTGTATGTAACCGACTTCAAAATATCTTTTGTTGCCGATTGCATTTGTTGTTCATCACCTGATTCAAGTGCCATATATAAAATTTTTTCTTCTTTAACAAGAAAAGGTCTATACTGAACCTTTACATCACTAGATGGTAAAGTCAACTCATATCGTGGTGTTTCAACTATTGGTAACGCCATTATAACTCCTTATTATATTAAATATTTAGTGGTGGTATTTTAAATGGTGGAAATACTCTTCCGCCAGTTACTCTACCTAAAGGTACTCTACGTCTTAAATCGTTAAGTACATCTCTACCTGCCCTTCTCAATTCAGGTGGCAATTTATTTATTAAACTACCAAAAATTCCTCTATTGTTTTTAATTTCAGGCACCCTACCAAGAGGACTACCTAATTCTATATTACCTTGTCTATCTATAAAGTAATTAATCCAGTATCTAAATGAAAAATCTATATCAACGGTTTGAATACTATTAGCATCGTGGGAATATTCTATTGCACCTACCTTTGTAGGATAAACATCTATCAATTGTACACCATAAGTTATATCATCACGTTCCTGTCTGCTTGCAAATTGTCCTAATTGAAATATGTTTAAATTAGAAACATAGTTTTCATAATAGTTTGTATTAAATGTAGATGAGGTTGACATAGCGGCTTTCTGCCATAATTCAAAATAACTTCTTTCTCTCATAAACTTATCAGCATAAAATGTTGCTGATATAGGTGCTGATTTCATATCATAAACTATATTTCTAGCAGGTGCATTTCCGTGTCTAACTTCTTTAGTTACCATTTCTCTTTCAGGCATACTAATAGAAGAACAAAATGCTCTTACTCGTCTACCATTTGCCTGTTGAACAGCAAGTAAATCTTCTTGTGATGGAAAAGATGTTTTCTCTAATGCTGCTAATGATGTATCTTCAAAACCTTCTGAAAATATACTACCACTATCTACACCTTTAGGTAAAGCAAACTCAGCATAAAATCTTGCCTTTCTAGCAAATCCTTCTGCCTCATTTACATAAGATTGAAAACGACCCATAGTGGTTTCAGGATTACCACCTTGTCGTCTTTGTAATCTCTTATCACCTGCTACGTCATCAAGCGATTTATCTCGTGGTATACCGATACGTACATCATAACCACCAATTCTTTTTCCGCCTCTTAATATTGCCATTAGTATGGACTACCTTTCCTAAATTGTGCCACAGGTAAATAAACAGATAATGCTGCTTTGTCATAATCAATTCTTAAAAAACTTGATCTCACGTGATTAAACAAATATTTTTTAATCGTATTCTTTACCAATGGTATGTTCTTTACCCTATCATAACTTACATCAAAACTATTTCTACTAGTTACTTCTCTACCTTTTGTAGAAAATCTTTGTAATCTTTCTAACAAAGTAAATCTAGCACCAGGTCTTAAATAATGAAAATTAATGCCTGCAAATCCACCTGGTATTCTCTCAATAGGTAATACTAGAGGAAATGTATCATAATATGGTAACGTCTTCTTATATTTAGGGTCATAAAAGAACATATTTAAACGACCTACACTAGGTCTACCTAATAATCTGCCTTGATTCATTAGTCTTCTTGCTGATACTCTATCTGCGATAGAAGCAACAGCATTTCTGTACCAAGCAGCGCCTTTTCTTGCACCACCTTGTTTATCTACTAATGGATCTAATATACTAGGCATATGCTATATTTATGCTTAAAAAAGGGCACTTTAGTTACCTAAAGCGCCCTAAAAGTATTTACCAAGAGAGAGAGTATTACTCGTCCTCTGCTAATTTACTAAAGTATGACATTGTATCGTCATCATCACTAGCAACAGGACTTTCATTTATACTTTTTCCTGAACCGTTAGTTGAAGGCGGGAGGTCTGCAACAGCAACGGTTTCAGTTTTTCTAGCACCCGATAACACCCTATTCAGTTTCTCTTTGAGTTCCTCATAGGTTTTAAAATTATCTGCTGCTAAAAATGGTTTTAAAGCGTGTTGTGTTGACCAGATTGATTTAATCTTGTCATCATTATCAGCAAGTGCTGACACGCCTTCAAATTCAGATTTGTCATAGTTCCAATAACCATCAACTTTTCTGATTTTTAATTTAAAGTTTGCACCTTTCCAGAAGTCAAACGGATTGATTGCCGCCTCGTCTTCAAAAGCAGGTTGCATTGCTTCAGTAATCTTATCAAATATCTTTTTACCAAATTTGTATAAGAAAACTTTGCCTTCGTTTTCTGGATGTTTAGGGTCAGATACCACTAGAATATTTGAGTAGTAAGATAATTTTCTTTTTCTCTTTCTAGCGATTTCTTTATCACTATCAACACCTGTATTCCAAAGTCTTGTGTTTTCTTCAGACACAGGATCTTTTTGATTTAATGTTGTTAATGAGTTTTCAATATACCAACCACCAGGTCCTTGGAAAGCGTGAGACCATACTCTTTGCCAAGGCAAGTCTTCGCCTGACACAGCAGGTAAAAATCTAATAACAGCATAACCGTTACCAGTTTTATCTAACTCTGGTTTCCAAAATCTGTCGTCTTGGTATTTGTTTTTATTTGATGAATCCTCAGGATTGAGGTTTGTTTCAAGTGCCTTTGTTAATTTGTCAAAGTTACTTGATGATGATTTTAAAGTTTCAAAATCCATTTTCTTATTCTCCTATATTTTTATATTCGTTGTATTTGTGTTCCCTATATAATCGGGATCATTATTATTTAGTAGAGTTTTCTTTCCACTTTTCATAATCTTTTCGCCATTCAGAAGCAGATTTACAAGGACTAGGTAATGACTTGTTAATCATATATTCTCTAATCTTCTTACAAGTGATTTCAACTCTATCTAAAATTCTGTATATTAAAACATCAAACATATTACCAATATATCACTTTCCGAGCATATTGTCAAGCGCCGTATAGTCAATATATTCTAAATTCTTTTCACCTTCCCAATCGTCAATTCTTATATCTATGGGTGAGGTATTTCTATCTGCGTCCCGATTTACCTTATAAAATCGTATATGTGGGTGTTCACCAAAGAGTTCTCTCCATTGTCTTCGCCAATTGATACTAGGTGTCTTGTGTGCCTCACCTAATCCATAATGTTTTGTATCTTTGTATAGATTATTCAGTTTACCATCTTTACTCTCTAAATCGTGTCCTATTAAGAATACACGTTTTGGTTGATGATCTGCAACTGCAACATAACCTGAAGTAGGACCTGTTGCCCAACCTCTATCTTTAGGATTCATAATTGAATTGATAGTCCTAACTTTATCGTCATCTGTACACCAACTAACATTGATTGATGAGTGATTTACTTTCTTTTCAACTCGTTCCTTATTCTTTTTTAATATCTCTATAACACCTGCTAAATTAGAACCGTGTAAAACAAACTCTTTACAATCGCCTCGTTCATTTGTTTTGATTACATTTTCTTTTTTGATTAAATCGTAATCTTGGTCTGAATATTGTTGACCTGCCCATAGTAATTGATCGTACATATTACCTGGCATCCTATTCCAATCTCTAAACACACATTGATTGTCTTGTGCATAACCTGAATTGTATATCTCGTGCATTATGCCCATATCAACAGCACACAATACATCTGGCGTATAATCTCTATACATAGCATTACAGCCATATATCTTGCCGTATGGTTTTAATTTATCTAAATCATATCCATTACGACTTTCGCCATTACCGATACAAAAGATATTTTCTACCATCCGTATTTTTTCCAATACTCTCTTACTTTGGAATAACTTCTTTGAAATTTACCTGATAATAATAGATGATTCATTCTTTCTTCTTTCTCATAATTAGGATCCTCTATTGAATCTATAATTTTAAAATCAGGTTCTTCTTGTGGCACAAGTATGTATTGTGCAAGTGGTGTACCTTCTTCTAAAGTCATTTCTTCTTCATCATCTGTTGTGTGTATCCACATTGGAATTGTACCTACAGCAGCAAGTCCTAGATGAGGATGTAATACACCTGCCATAGTTGTAAATCTATTATCATCTAGCATATAAGGGTGCGTTTGTACTAATTTATATCCTTTAGGTATTCTTGCTTTCCAAGGCAAGTTTATTTTAATAATTTTCTTTAAAGTATTTTTTGGCCAGTTATCAAAAAACGGATATAGTGAGTGTGTTAAGTGTTTTGATACTAAAGGTTCTTTACTTGATTGAAAAGGTGTAGTCCAAGTTAAATCTTCACCTTCACCTATTGTTCTCATTTTTAAATCTTGGTGTAATCTTAATATAAATCCTGTGTTATGCCACATTTGTAGTGCTGGACATTTTGCTGTGTGTCTAATATCATCTGGATTAAATTGTTTATTACCTAAATTTGCGTCTTGCATTTCCCACTCTCGTCTATGTTTTGCTGAAAGTGATCCATTTGATTTCATATCTTGTACTGCTTTCATCTGCCATTTGTGTTTGTATTCAGACGCTCTTATAACAGGCATAGTTTTATCTACACCTGAAGTTGTACAAATCCATTCTATTTTATCAATCATTTTTTTATAACCTCTTTTATTATTAATTTACATTCTGTCATATTATAATTTATAAAAGGTTTTAATCTGGCCATCGTAAGTGCGATTTTAGGCCATACAACCCTTTCTTTAATTTCCTTATTCCAATTTTTGACAAACGATAAGATTTGGTCAAGCACAATGATGGATTGGAAAGACGTTCTCCTTTGAATAAGTAAACGTAAAAGTCGTGGATGTTGTCCGCCACTACAGCGAAAGCCATCATCAAAAGAAATCCGCTTACTACTAAAATCATTAACAATATTAGTAAAGTCGTTTCTAAAATGGTAACTAAAATTGTCTTTAACTTTTCTATAATTGAGATATGTTTCTCTTCCATCATTTTGTAATAAATTACCTACCCACTTTTTATCATTTTCACAAAAATTAGAAACAAAGAAATCTAATATTTCGTCTTTGCCGTATTTCTTGCTAAGTTTGTGAAAAAAATATCTATCATTTCTTTTTGTAAAAGTTTCTAGTTTACAATTAACCTTTCCGTCATAATCAAAATAATTGTAATTGGAAGTAAAATGTAATTTAACTGCCAAATAGACTTTAAATACATCAAACCCTCCATACATTATTGTTTATCTCTATTCTCATCATAACCATAATCATAAGCAATACTTATAACAGCAAAAAATACCCCTAATCCTATAATGCCCCATAGACCTTTGTCAACTTCTACAAATAACAAATGATAAAGATACTCTAGTCCGTTCATACAGGTAGAGTACCACCTTTCTTCTCTTTCAACATTTTTAGATTGATTGCTTCGTGTTTGATTTTCTCTTTGAGTGATTTATTAACCATAGAGTTTATTGTGCCTACATCTATGTCATTAATCTTACAATAGTCTATAACAGCATCCATATAAGGAATTCTTTTTTCTTTGACTAATGCCTCAATTTTTAAACTAAATTCTTTGCTGTTCATATATCTAATATATCACATTCTCACATAAAAGTAAAGTGTGATTACTCACGCTAGCTTTCATCACACTTCGGCGCCATCTAACACACGGTTAGATATTCTATAATTACTTACAACTTCTTAAATAATCAACTACGTTTTTAGGTGTTGATTCTACATAAGGGTCATCATCTAATCCTTCATTATTGATACCTGGTTCTTGCCACCATTTCTCAACAACGCCATCATTAATAACTGCCATATATCGCCAACTTCTCATTCCAAAACCTAGATGATTTTTACCAATAAGCATACCCATAAATCTAGTAAAGTTACCTGATCCATCAGGTATCATCTTAACTTGTTCTATGCCCATATGTTTACCCCAAGCATTCATTACATACGAGTCGTTTACTGATATACAATAAACTTCATCAACCGCTAGTAATTTTATCTGATTGTATTCTTTTTCAAATCCAGGTAATTGTTGAGAGGAACAAGTAGGTGTAAATGCACCAGGCAGAGAGAATAATACAACACGTTTACCTTTAAAGTAATCGTCTGTCGTTATATTTTTCCATTGACCACCTATAGCACAACCGCCATCGGTTTCTTCTTCATCACCGATCCTTGTTCTAAAGGTCACTTTTGGGATTCTAAATCCATCTTTCATAATCACTCCGTTTTTTATACGCCTGTTTCTGTTACGAGGTACAGGCAAACCCTTAGCAACTCTATGCTGCTAATGCTAAACTTTCGTCTGCATTTATAAATTGACATTACGGTGTCAGCGATTAAACTCCAGCAACTTTTAGTAGCAGTCGAATCTAACTCACCCCCTCAAAGCACACATCTATGTGTTTTAAATTGGTGGAGGTGGTGGGTACTGCCCCCACGTCCT
>CENP01077377.1_pt1 | contig 13558 bp, 9 predicted proteins | sample 361281 | NCBI WGS metagenome assembly CENP01 (sample SAMEA2591122, study PRJEB7988) | marine metagenome | biome: marine biome (ENVO:00000447); feature: deep chlorophyll maximum layer (ENVO:xxxxxxxx); material: saline water (ENVO:00002010), including plankton (ENVO:xxxxxxxx) | depth 70 m
GCATCTCGAGCAAGGTAAATATGAATTTGTAGCGAAACACCCTGGTACATATTTATACCACTGTCATGTAGTTTCACCTATACATGTTCAGGCTGGTATGTATGGAGTTATTGTTATCCATCCCAAATTATATGGCAAAATTTATGGTTATTCATATGAGGGTAAAGAGTACACTTTTCTCACATCTGAAATAGACACTCATTGGCATACCAAAGAATTTATTCAACACGCATACGATTCAAACCATACAGAAATATCAATTCCCGACTATCATCCCCAATATTTAATGTTAAATGGTAAGTCAAACAGTGATTTTTTGTTTGATCACATTGAAGTTTTTTCAGACTATCCCCGTCGCCACTACAACAGCCTGTTACACTTTGCCAATATTGGGAATTGCGGTAATCGATTTATATTTCCAAGTGGATTTCTTGCCCGGGTGGTAAGTACAGACGGTAGACCCATTCCTGAAGGCGTGGATACCGTAAATATTTTAGAAGTAATGCCAGGTGAACGATATGATATATTACTATCGAATGAATCTTTAGATAACCTACTTGATAGTGGTATTATACTGGTCGAATATTTTGACTTAAACAATAGCAAAGTATTGGGTGTGCAGAAAATAAGGATTGTACATATAGACCTTCCTGTTGTTGAAAAACATGTAAAACAACACGCGCGGATTTTTCCAAATCCAACTTCAGATATTTTTGAAATTACGCTGGGTAAAATAAAGGTTGATCAAGTTAAAAAAACCACTTTAATCAGTATTGATGGTAATAAGCTTAAAAGCTATGAATCTTTTCAGAAAAGCTTTGATTTGACTGGTTTTCCGGACGGCGTATATATTTTACAACTTCATTTTGACCAAACTATATCAACACATAAAATAATTAAACATTAAAAATTATGAAATATTTATTTTTTATTCAACTTTTCCTTTATCTATCGTCAAACGTTTTTGCCCAAGGAAACATCACCCTAAAGTTAAATCATGAGTGGAATGGCACGCCTTTCTCTTACGATCAAAAGTATTACGACAATTCTGGCAGGACTTTGCAGATTACCAGAGTACAATATTATCTTTCTGGTTTTGAGATTCAAGACAATGGGCAAAGTATTCCACTAAAAGACCATTATGTGCTCGCAAGTGCCAATATTTCTAATTATAATTTAAACAGTTTAACAATAGATAAATTACAAGGTTTAAAGTTTGATGTTGGCGTTGATGTTGAAAAAAACCACTTAAACCCAGCTATTTATGATGAATCGCACCCCTTGGCATTAAAGAATCCTTCGATGCATTGGGGATGGGCTGCTGGCTATCGATTTTTGGTAATTGAAGGAAGCATAGACGATGACAAGGATGGACTCCTTGACAAAAAATTTGAATTTCATGTTACAGCCAATGACGAATATTTAACTCCAGTAAATAAAATTGAAACCACAGGAAAAATAAATGGTAAGGACACAGAAATCGAGCTATATGTAAATATTGCTGATTGGCTAAAAGACATTGACTTAGCTGAAGCAGGATATAATCATGGTGTATATTGGCTTAACGAAACGATTATGTTCAATACTAATAAGTTTAAAGTTTTTGATACAGAAGCAACTGCATCGCTTAAAAAACACCCACAACAGGGAAGCGGGCATGTTGTTTTTGATTATGGACTGCCATATGCACCTACCATCTTTTATGAATTTCCTTATGAAAATCGTGTAAATCTAAAAGTAATAGACATGCAAGGAAAGATTCTTAAATTTGAGAATGATCTTTCTAATGCAGGTAATTATTTCATAAATATGGAGTTGCCCCAAGGAACTTACCTAGCTGTTTTTGAGTCAGACAAGGCATTTTTGGTTAGCAAAAAGTTTATGGTGAAAAAGTAAAAGTGTCCAATTATGGTCGCAAAACTTAAAGCAGGATTCTTAGGTTTACTTGTATTTTTTACTTTCTATAATTACGAAGAATATTGTTTTATACCTCTTAAACCAAACGAAAGCTTTTTCTCACAATATTATAGAGAAAATTCATCTGATTCTATAAAAGTGCTTTTGGGGCAAAGGTTATTTTTTGACTCCATAATGTCTAGAGATTATTCACTATCTTGTGCTACCTGCCATTTACCCACAAAAGCATTTACAGATGGGAAAGCAAAAAGTGTAGGTATTAGGCAGCAGCAAGTTGGAAGAAATGCGCCTAGTTTGGCTAATGTGGTTGATCAAGATTCAGGTTTGCACTGGGATAGAGGCGTTCCGTCTCTAGAAATGCAGGTATTGGTGCCAGTACAAGAACACGCTGAATTTGACTTTGACCTTCGCTTGATTGCTGAGCGAATGAAAAAAAATGTAAGCTATCTACATTTAAGTAACAAGGCATACCAAATTGACCCCAATCCATTCGTCATTACACATGCTATTGCCTGTTTTGAGCGAACTTTGATTAGCAACCAGTCAAAATTTGATCAGTACATTACGGGTGATTTAGACGCACTTAATTCGTCCCAAAAGAAGGGGATGAAATTATTTTTTCAGGATTTGTATTGTTCAAGATGCCATAATGGCAAAAATTTTAGCAATTTCTCATTGCAGAATAATGGGTTGTACAGATTAAAATATCCCAATGATTCAGGTCGGATGCGAATAACTTATTTAGAGCAAGATAGGGACAAGTTTAAAGTTCCAAGCTTAAGAAATGTTGCCATTACCTCTCCATATATGCATGATGGAAGCATAGAAACTTTAGAAGCGGTAATTGATCACTACGCATCTGGTGGAAAAATTCATCCAAACAAAAGCCACTTTATTAAAGCTTTTGACATTAATCCTGAAGAAAAAAAGAACCTAATAGATTTTTTGAAGGCTTTGACAGATACTTCTTTTATTTCAAAAAAATATTAACTCTTACTTTTGGATCTTTTTCACCCAAAAATTCTGTCTACTATCGGTTATATGTAAAAAATATTGACCTTTTGGAAGCATTGTTATGTCAAGTTTATTTTCATGACTAAACATGATTATTTCGCCCAAAACATTTTTCAACTCAAGTAAAAAGATTGGATAGTTGTGTTCTACAAACAATTTGTTTTTACTTGGATTAGGAAAAATAAAAGGAGTAGAAGTTTTAGAATTGTTTGTGATTGAAGCCAATGTGCTTTTGATAATGGAGTCAGCCAATAATACATTTGGTATCCCATATCCAATAGCCTCATTCGGGTTATTGTAATGACTAGCACTTTGCTCTACCGAACGCATAAGAAGTTCATTGCTGGCGTTTGGAAAAGCTTGTTTTAAACACGCCATCATACCAGCAATAAGAGGAGAGGAGAAGCTGGTTCCACTTCCTATCTGAAAACGACCTCGACTGTTAATAAATGCCACATTAGCGCCCATTGCAGAAACATTTGGCTTAATTCTCCCGTCTGCTGTAGGACCTCGTGAGGAAAAAACTGCTACTCTTCCAAATGAATCTAAGGCGCCAATACAAAATACGGAAGGTCCATCACACGGAGCAGTGATATGATACCAGGAATTATTTCCACTATTTCCAGCGCTATTTACAACCAGCACCTGTTTCGAAGCAGCTTCAGCCGCTAAGGTTACTACAGTAGATTTACCATTCATTTCTTGGTAGGAATAATCGCCTTCTAAGGTGTCAAAAAGTGAATATCCTAGTGAACTATTAATTATGTCGGCACCTTTTTCAATTGCCCATTCTGAACCAGTTTTCCAGTTATATTCCTCTTGATGCACTTCTTTTAAAGCGTTTTCGGTATGAACTAAAATATAATCTGCGTTTGGTGCGCTCCCGTTAAATGAATCATTGACAAAACCTGCCATTATTGATAAAACATAAAGGCCATGATTACCTCGATCGAAAACATTGCTGTCATTAGCAATCACATCGAATGTAGCTATTATGCCCCCGCGATCTCTGAGCTTGGCAAATGCTGCAATAGAGTCAACCCGGTAAAATCCGTTGTCTAAAACAGCAATTGTCACCCCCTTACCTGTATAGCCCATTTCATGGTATTTTTTCAAACCAACCATATCATGTGCATAATCCGTTATCCAAAAATTTTGACTGCACACTGAATTAAAATTTATTAAAAAAAATATTATGTAACTAATTCTTAATAATTGATTTAAGTTCATTTAGTTTAAGTAATGCTTCAATAGGCGTTATCGTATTTGTATCTATAAGAGAAAGCTGTTTAGCTAGTGCTTTCCACTCTTTATTTTGATTTTCAAAAAGTGGTATTTGTTGGATTGCCTTGTCAAAACTTTTGGAAGTTAACCCCAACAATTGGTTTTTTCCTCTTTCGTTTTCTAATTCATTTAATAATGCTTGTGCTCTTTGCAGAACAGAATTGGGCATTCCTGCCATTGCTGCTACATGAATACCAAAACTACTGTTGCTAGCGCCCCTTGTCAATTTCCTGAGAAAAACGACCTGAGACTGCATTTCTTTTGAACTGATATGGAAATTAACAATGCCCGTATGTTTTTTCTCCAATTGGTTTAGCTCATGATAATGTGTAGCAAACAAAACTTTTGGTTTTTCAGCACATTGGTGCAAATATTCAGCAATACTCCAAGCCAAACTGATACCGTCATACGTACTGGTGCCTCTTCCAATTTCATCTAATAAAATCAGACTATCAGAAGATAAATTATTTAAAATACTTGATGTCTCTAGCATTTCAACCATAAAAGTTGATTCTCCTTGAGAAATATTATCGCTCGCACCAACACGTGTAAATATTTTATCTACTATTCCTATTTCTGCTTCATTAGCGGGTACAAAGCATCCTATTTGTGCCATGATGACTGCTAAAGCTGTTTGTCTTAAGATGGCAGATTTTCCTGACATATTTGGGCCCGTAAGAACAATGATTTGTTGGTTTTCCTTGTTTAAATGTAGATCGTTTGGAATATAGCTTTCATTGCTAGGCAATTGTGTCTCGATTACAGGGTGTCGGAGTTTTTTAAAAGAAAGAGATTGACTTTTTTTAAGTTTAGGGCAAGTATATTTATTTGTAAACGCCAAATGGCCAAAAGATCTTAAGCAATCCAATTGGGCCAAGTAAAAACATAGATTTTGGACGATTGGAACATAGGATTGTATACGCTCTATAAACGCGTCATAAATTTTCTTTTCTAAATCGAGTATATGTTCTTCTGCATTCAATATTTTCTGTTCATATTGTTTTAGCTCTTCCGTAATATATCTTTCTGCATTGGTAAGTGTTTGCTTTCTTATCCATTTTGAAGGCACTTTGTCCTTGTGAACATTTGTTACTTCTAAATAATACCCAAATACATTATTGAACCCGATTTTTAAAGAGATTATACCTGTTTCTTCAATAGCTTTTTGCTGGATATTGATTAGATGCTCTTTGCCATTTTTTCTGATGTCCCTAAACTGATCTAGTTTTTCATCAATTCCATCTTGAATTAAGTCTCCTTTGGTAGAAAGGGCAGGAGGTTCCTCAACGAGATAGGTTTCTATTTCTTTAACCAGTTTTATGGTTTTTTCACTTCGAAGTGGAAATGAAGCGGCTGATAATTCTTTTGTACATATCGACTCGAGCTCAACAACATGGTTAATTGACTGGGCCATTTGTTTTAATTCTCGTGGACCAATTTTTCTTAAGGCCAATTTGGCAGCCATTCTCTCTAAATCACCGATATTCCTTAGTAGTGAACTAGTTTGACTCTCAAATTCTTGTTTAGAGAAAAATAAAGAAACAATTTTTTGTCTTTTTTGAATTTCATTAAGATCAACCAGAGGGCGTAACAGCCATTTTTTTAATAATCTAGAACCCATCGGGTTGCTGCATTTGTCCAAAATATCTAATAGACTTAAACCGTCAGGATGAGCTGAATCAATTAACTCAAGATTTCTAACCGTGAACTGGTCCAACCACAAAACGTCTTCATAATTTAATCTACTCAAAGCATGAAGATGGCCTACATGTTCTTGATGGGTCTCTTGAAAATAGTGCAATATTGCTCCTGCAGGAAGTAAAGCTAGATCCAAATCTTCAATACCAAAACCTTTTAGATTATTGACTTTGTAGTGATGGAAAATTTTGTCTTTGGCAAAATCGGTATCAAAAAACCAGTCTTCAATGGCATATAAATAGTATTTCTCCTTTAACAGTTCATTTATAGAGTTTTGCTGTTTTTTACTTACCAAAATTTCTGCCGGATTTATGGCATGAAGCAGTGTTACGATGGTATCTAATTGACCTTGAGTGATTTGAAATTCTCCAGTAGAAAAGTCAACAAAACCAAGCCCTAATTGCTTGTCAACTTGATATAATGAACATAAGTAATTGTTTTTCTTAGCATCAATCACCTGGTCATGGGTTGCCACACCTGGCGTAAGCATATCTGTAACGCCTCTTTTGACAATTGTCTTTGTTTTTTTTGGATCTTCTAATTGATCGCAAACAGCTACTCGATATCCATTTTTTACAAGTTTTGGTAAATAAACATCTAATGAATGGTGAGGAAATCCAGCCAACTCTACATGTGAAGCTTTACCATTTGCCCTTTTAGTGAGTACAATACCCAAGACTTCAGAAGCAATTATAGCATCTTTCCCAAACGTTTCATAAAAGTCACCCACTCTAAAAAGAAGAATAGTATTCGGATATTTTTCTTTGATTTCGCGATACTGGCGCATCAAAGGGGTTTCTTTTTTACTTATTACTTTTGCCAATGAACTATTCAAATTAACTAAAGACCAGTTCAAGTTTGTAAACAACTTTTAACATGACACATCAAAAAAAATATATTGACATGAAAAGGCCTACACTTGACAAATTTAAATTAATGAGAAAAAGACCTTTGTCGGTTTTATTGGATAATGTTCGAAGCTTACACAATATTGGCTCAATATTTAGAACGGCTGACGGTTTAGCAATAGAAGAAATTTTCTTATGTGGTATCACAGGGAAGCCACCGCATCGTGAAATTAGAAAAGCTGCGATTGGGGCTGAGGAATCGGTGAAGTGGAGTTATCATCCAGATACTAGACTATTGTTGGAACATCTAAAAAGCAGCTATCAAATTTTAGCTTTAGAACAAACTTATTCAAGCATTGATTTACAAAGCTTTAAGTACTTAGAAAATAGTCGATTACTTCTGGTAGTCGGTAATGAAGTCTCCGGAATTTCTGAAGATGTTTTAGATTTATGTGCCACCCACATCGAGATTCCTCAATATGGCACAAAACATTCTTTTAATGTATCAATAGCCGCATCTATTGCGATGTATCATATTTGTAATCAAATACCATGAGGATTAGAATAATCCATTTCTTATTCCTTTCATTTTTCACTTCTTTATCCATCCATGTGCGTGCTCAAAATATTCAGGATTTACTCGAATCAATAAAAAATGAGCAAATCAGGTTAGATGCTTATGATGGTGTACTTGACGAAAAAACTGCCCATAAAACAACCATCCAAACAGAAAGATCCTCTAGAGCTTATATAACTTATCCAAATATTGTTATCGCAGATATTAAAAAACTGAAAAACCTCCAACTGCAAATTTTGCAACTAAAGCATTTACTGTCTTGGTATCAAAGTATTTCTAAAGAGAGATATCCGATGTACAATATTTACCTTGCTGATATTGAAATGGTAATGAAAGTACAACGATATTCCGAAGAAAGAGCCTCATTGGTGTTAAAAAGCATGCCAAACTTGGCTTTAAGGCTGATTCCGTTTTTTCTTGAAGAACCTTATTCTCAAGATGTCATTTTTGCAGCTTCAGAAAAATTTCCATTTGAAACACTTCGACAATTTGGAAAGATGGCGAATAAATCTTGGTCTCATGCATTTATTGCAAAAATGGCAGATGAAAGTCCTACGCACCTTAAAGGATATTTAGGTAGCCAAAATAAAGTGCGTATGGTTTTTGATAAGCTGCAAACACCGGCAGCAAGAGCCATTAGGGAAATTTTTAAATCTTATGGTTCGGAAACAAGAACTTATCTTTTGCTTGACGACATTATAAACAATCGTTATGATATAAAAGATGCACATGCAATAAGCGTTGATTCAAAAAAATTATTTAACAGATTGGTCCATTTGCGATACTACCCAAAGGTGTATGCATCCAATTCAATTGATGAAGAGTTAAAACTACAGAGTTTAAGAATTATTAGAAAAGTTAATGACCTCCATGATCGTTCAGATCAAATACGGTTTAAACCATTTGAAACTATGAATGCCAGAGCGCTCTATACTTTAGCTGTATACGGTGAGGAGGAAATTTTCACTTCTACCTTCTTAGGGCTTTTTGCGCGTTTATTGCCAAAAATAAATGAAGAATCAAACTTTGAATTTGTCCACAATTTAGGATTGAATAAATTGAGTACGTGGTTGAAGATATGCGCAAATTATAATGTTTTTAATGCTTTCGTTGACAATATGACAACTTGGGAGAAAAAAGTCATGTTTAAACACTTATTTCAAGGGTTGTCAAAAAAGAGTGGCGATTTAAAGCATGCTGTTACGGTTGTCAATACCTATACTAGTTTACGGAATTCAGCCAATAAAGAGCTTTTTGCGAACGCTTTACTTCACGCAGCGAAGGATGTTCGCTTACAATATTGGGACAAGAAGCTATATGAATTGATTCTTCATATTACCAAAATCAAGCATTCAACGGTTATGGAAAACGATTTGCAACAAATTGGTGTAGAAAATCTACTTTGGAAGGATGTGCATGATGGGAAAGAGCATATTCAACAACATTTCTTTTATGATGATGCAGATGGTGTGACTTCGTTTGCTACATTTTTACATAGCTTCAATCATACAAAATGGAAAATTGAAGATTTTAAAACTTATGTAAGGATTAAAAGTACTTCTGGGAAGAAAGTAACGATATATGCCAATAAAAATAAATATGAATATGAGGGCCAATTAGCAATTGAGAAAATTTTTAGAAAAACAGGAAAATTTCCAAATGTAGTCGTACATCGGGGACACAGTTATTATGCAAACATTGCTATAACTTCCATAACGCCTAACGCAAAATTGGTATTCTTAGGCTCATGTGGTGGCTACAATAATATATCCAAAGTTTTATTAAGAAGCCCTAATGCTCACATAATAAGCTCTAGACAAGTTGGTACTTACCTCATAAACAATCAGATTAGTTTAAGATTGTGTGAGTGGATTAGGCTTGGAAAAGATCTTGAATGGTCTCTGTTTTGGAATGAATTAAAAAGGAATATTTCCAATAAAAAAGCGCAAACAATGTTTGAAGAATATGTGGCTCCAAATAAAAATCTCGGGGCTTTCCTTCTTAAATCATACAAAGAACTAATCGACACTCAACTTGCTTCAAATTGAATAGCAAGTGCTTTTTCTGATTGCCAATAACTAGAAAATTTTTCTGCAAGATGTTTTGCACAAATCCTTTTTAATAATTTGAATCCATTTGGGTTGTTTTGCTCTATATCTTGAAATAGCACATTACCATCGATAAAACCTGAAACTACGTCTTCAAATGACATTTTACCTAAAGAAATTTCTACAATTTTATAGGTGCAATTATTAAAGCATTGCAGCACATCATTTACAATTTCTTCTGGTTTATTGCATTCAAATGGCACAGAAAGTGCGGATAAAAATTCTGCTTGTGTCAGCTGACTTATTTTGGAACATAATTCATAAAAAAAATTATTTTTTTCAAGTGAGTCCCAAGTGCTGAAAACCAATTTGCCGTGTGGCTTAAGTGATGCTTTTGCCCGTCTTAAAAATACCGTGTAATCTTCAAAGAACATATAGCCGTATTGGCAAGTTATAAGGTCAAATTTTTCAACTTCCTTCAACATGTGCGCATCCAATAGCTTAAAAGCAACATTTGTATTTTGAGATTGCTTTCTTGCCAAGGCAAGCATATCCTCGCTTATATCTGTCCCGACAATCCTTGCTTTCGGAAAATTGTTGGCAAGTAAATTTGTTAGTACGCCAGTTCCACAAGCAATGTCCATTATACTATTTGCCTTAATGCTTGAAAGAGATTCTATAAACACATGGGCAGAGTTTTCCATCATCAGAGGAACCAAATGCCTTTGGTAACTTATTGCCCTAATTTCATTATATCTATTCATCCTATTTGTTTCTCAATTTGAAAGAATTTTTTGCTCGATTTTTAAACACGAATTCTCTTTGAAACCATTTTCCTTTTTGAAACTCGAAATAGTCATAAGTGCCATCTGGATAGTATTCCGAATGTAATCCTTTCATCATAGGATTGACGGGGGAAAGGTGGGAATAAATAAGTTTTTTTTCTCGTGCATCATAACGACAAAGCATAACGGCTCTATCTGCAAATTCAAAAATTAAACGGTGCTGGGTTTCTCCATCAATCATTTCAAAAATTGGCTTCCCAAAATGTGGATTTTCTTTTTGATCAAACCATAAAATATCTACAATTTTTTTATTGATTTTGGTATCTTCACCGTCCCAGCCAAAAAGCATATAATATTTTTCTTTCTTGTATGTTACTTGGTGGATTTGATAATAAACAGCTCCAATCCAATGTTTTTTATCGACTTCTACATATTTAGGGTGTTTATTATATTCACTACTGTCCAGTAAGCCGTGTAAAATTAAACTATCATCTTTTTGCATTTGAATTGCTCCATAATAGGCATATTTAAAACTGTCTAAAATAACATTCCATGTAAATAGTCTAAAACGATTATCTGGAGATTTAAGAATGCTTACCGTTTTTATTTTATTAAATTCATAATCAAAGGACTGTGGGATGCTCAACGCCTTTTTAAGCGTAAGAATAAAATATAAATTACTTGTCGTCCTTTCCTCTAAATCTGAACTATTTAGCATATTGTAGCTAAGACCTTCAAGTTGATATTCAATATTTTCTAAAGAATCCTTATAAATCGAATCAATTTGTGCTCTAACAAAGGAAGGTATACAAAATAAAATGATGAAGTAAAGCCTTTTGTACATCATTACGTTTGAAACGTCTTTATTTTGAAATCCATTGCATTAAGTAGGTACAAATTAATGCGCCATAAGTGCCCAATGCATAACCTAAAACTGCTAAAAGAACGCCAACAGTTGCCAAACTAGGATGAAAAGCAGCAGCAACAACAGGTGCGGAGGCTGCACCACCAACGTTTGCCTTACTTCCTACGGCCAAGAAAAAATATGGTGCCCTAATAATACGTGCGACGATAATCAACAAGATTACGTGTATAGCCATCCATAAAATTCCCATAGCTATGAGTTGTGGTTCTTCAAAAATTTGTTTTATATCCATCTTCATTCCAATTATCGAAACTAAAATCCAAATAAATACAGAGCCAAATTTACTAGCGCCAACACCTTCAAGATTTCTTGCTTTGGTAAACGACAACATCAAACCAAAAGAAGTACTTAATACCACTAGCCAAAAAAAGGAACTGCTTAGTGTGGAATTCTGTAAATATTTTATCGAGCCAAAAAAACTGGACAACGTTTGACCAAGAAAATGAGCCATTGAAGTACCAAAAAAGGCCAATCCTAAGATGATTAAAAAATCGCTAAGATTTGAGTCTCGTTTAACTTTTTGGCCAAAATCTTCCATTCTGTTAATTAATTCATTTACCGATCGGTTATCTGCTTTGAGCCATTTATTTATTTTTTTTCGCCTTTCGATACCAAATAATAAAAAGGCCATCCATATGTTCGCTACTACAATATCAACCAAAAGCATTGCGCCATATTTCTGTTGGTCATATTTAAACAATTCCAACATTGCAGTTTGATTGGCGCCTCCACCTATCCAACTACCAGCTAAAGTACTAAATCCTCGCCAAAGTGCGAGATCTCCTGTTGTTTCTACCGTTTGTGGAAAAAGAATGGAAAAAATCCCAATAGCCAAAGGCCCTCCGATGATTATCCCTAAAGTTCCCGTTAAAAACATGACCAATGGTTTCCAACCCAACCTTACAAGTCCTTTAAAATCAATACTTAGCGTCATAAGGAATAACGCAGCAGGCAATAGAAACCTAGTTGCTACAAAATATAAATTTGACTTTTTAAGGGTTTTTGTACCATCTTCTCCAATTACATGCCACTCGGTAGAAATTAAATTGAAACTAGTAAGTATAGCAGGCAATAAATAAGCCATTAAAAGCGCAGGAACAATTTTGTAAAACTTAGACCAGAATGGACTTTTAGATTGATTTGAAGTATAAAATACAAATGCCAAAATAGCCATTAATATTCCAAAAATTTCTGCATCAGAGTCAAAAAAAGGTGGTTTGTGGGATTGTAAAAACAACATGTGTTAAAACAAAGAAATACATTTCGTTGCGCAAAGCAAACAAATAACTAAGCTCACTTTTTATCTTCGCAGTAGGATTCTTTAAAATTTTGGAAACGCAAAACATCCACACCTTCAAAGACCGTCATTTGGGTAATAACTTAAGTGCTCGAAACTCAATGCTTTCTGCAATAGGGTTTTCATCAACTTCTTCTCTAATTGATGCAACAATTCCTAGTAATATTTCTATTGATAAAAAACTTGCTGTAGGTGATGCATTAAGCGAAGAGGCGCTACTCCAAAAATTACATGATATAGCTGACAAAAACACTATCTACAAATCTTTCATTGGTCAGGGATATTACAACAACTATACACCAAAGGTCATTTTAAGGAACATTCTCGAAAACCCAGGATGGTATACGCAATACACGCCTTATCAGGCCGAAATTGCTCAAGGTAGGTTGGAAGCACTCCTCAATTATCAAACGATGATAACAGACCTTACAGGCATGGAAATTGCAAATGCGTCTTTATTAGATGAATCAACTGCTGCGGCTGAAGCAATGATGGTAGCTGCTCGAACGCACAGTAGAAATAAGAGATTAAAGTTCTTCGTAGATGAGAATATTTTTGAACAGACTAGGGAAGTGGTTACCACCCGTTCAGAACCTTTAGGCATTGAACTTGTCTTTGGTGATTATAAAAAATTAACTTTAGACAATAGCTATTGCGGAATTTTGGTTCAATACCCAAATGCTACAGGAGGTATTACTGATTTTCATGAAATTACAGAGAAATGTAAATTACATAATGTAGTATCCATTTGTATCGCCGATATTCTAGCACTTTGTATTTTAAAAAGCCCAAAAGATATTGGTTTTGATATTGCCGTTGGGAGTACTCAAAGATTTGGAATTCCCTTTGGTTTTGGAGGTCCACATGCAGCATATTTTGCAAGTTCTGATAAGTTTAAAAGACAAATTCCAGGTAGAATTATTGGTGTTTCAAAAGATGCCGCAGGAGCAAAGGCCTTACGAATGGCACTACAGACAAGAGAACAACATATTAGAAAAGATAAAGCAACTAGTAATATTTGCACCGCTCAAGTTTTACTGGCTGTAATGGCTGGGATGTATGCTACATATCATGGACCCAAAGCATTAAAAAGTATCGCGGAGAAAACACATTATTTGGCTAAAAATTTCAAGATAAATCTAGACCTAAAGGGACTTGAAACAAA
>CENP01041045.1_pt1 | contig 13532 bp, 13 predicted proteins | sample 361281 | NCBI WGS metagenome assembly CENP01 (sample SAMEA2591122, study PRJEB7988) | marine metagenome | biome: marine biome (ENVO:00000447); feature: deep chlorophyll maximum layer (ENVO:xxxxxxxx); material: saline water (ENVO:00002010), including plankton (ENVO:xxxxxxxx) | depth 70 m
GCGCCCTTATCAGGTGGTAGTCTTTTTTTGGCGGATCAATAATAACCCAACAAATGTAAGAAGTCCATTAAGAGGAAGTAATTCGTAACCAATTTGATAACCCCCCATGATTTCGGGAGATAGACTTCCGATCAAAAAAATTAGTGAAATCGACACCATGACTACTATCCAAATTCGTTTATCAAGGATTTGATAAGGGGTAAAAATTCCAAATGCAAATAAGCCCAATAGAGGTCCATAAGTATAGGAGGCTACTGTGAGCAGTCCATCAATGACATTGCGATCCAATATATATCTGAATATAATTACAACCACAATTAATACAATACTCATTCCTATATGGGTTTGTTTACGGATTTTCTTTTGTCGATTTTTAGGGTATTCGTATATTTTTAGAAAATCAATGCAAAAGGAGGTGGTCAGGGAGGTGAGAGCGCTGTCAGCACTGCTGTAGGCCGCCGCAATCAATCCTAAGATAAATATGACACCTACAGCTAACCCCAAGCCTCCATTGATTGCAATTTCTGGAAATAATAGGTCGGTTTTGGGGCTTCCTTCCATAAGGGGAATCATGATTTGATTTTGCTCGGCATAGAGAAAGATCATGGTACCGAGTAATAAAAATAAAAAAGTCACAAATACTAAAATAATACTGAAAACAACCATATTGGTTTGGGCAGCCCTAAGACTGCGGCAGGTGAGGTTTTTTTGCATCATATCTTGATCCAGTCCGGTCATACAAATGGTGATGAAAACACCACCTGTAAAAGATTTTAGAAAGTGATTTCTCATCATAAAATCTTCAGTGATCCAAACACGGGTAAAATTTTCATATTTATTCTCGGATAGGATTTCAGAGAAATTTATTTCAAGAGTATTTCCCAAGTAGTAAATAGTTAACCCAACCGCAGCCAGCATCAAAAGTGTTTGCAAAGTATCGGTCCAAACTATGGTTTTGATCCCTCCTTTTTGAGTATAAATCCATATCAACAAAATTGAGAAGACTACAGTAATTTCAAAAGGTGCGCCCCAGGCTTCAAAAATAAATTGTTGGAGAACAATCGCCACTAAGAAAAGTCGGAAACTGGCTCCCAAAACCCTTGAAATAATGAAAGACAAAGCCCCAACCCTATGACTGTTGTTCCCAAAACGTTTCTGTAAGTATTCGTAAATAGAAGTCAGATTCTGTCGGTAATAAATAGGCAAGAGTATAAAAGCGACTACTAGATACCCTGCCAAATAACCAAGAACGACCTGAAAATAAGTGAATCCTGAGTCCCCAACCCAGCCCGGTACTGAGATGAATGTAACTCCAGAAAGCGAAGCTCCAACCATACCAAAAGCTACGAGGTACCATGGAGAACTTCGGTTGGCGGTGAAAAAAGTTTGATTATCTCCTTTTTTAGCGGTTAAGTGAGATATTGCCATCAATAAGGCAAAGTATCCCAGAATTAAAATCAAAATAAAAGTAGGTTGTAACATAAAAATTGGGTAAAGATACAAATTCAAAATAATGGAATTATTCCTAAATTTACATAATGGAGTTCTCGTCTAAGCTTTTGGAAAATGCAGTTAATGAAATTGTCCAGCTACCTGGTATTGGAAAAAGGACAGCGTTGCGTTTAGCATTACACCTATTGAAACAGCCCAAAGAAAATACCACAACTTTAACCCAAGCCCTCAATAATTTTCGAGAACACATTAATTTTTGTTCTTATTGTCACAATTTATCTGATGTCCCCCTTTGTGAAATATGTTCTAATCCTGCTCGGGATGATTCTTTGATTTGTGTGGTAGAAGATATCAGAGATGTGATAGCGATAGAAAACACAGGTCAGTTCAAAGGATACTATCACGTTTTGGGGGGAATTATATCCCCAATTGACGGAGTGGGTCCTCAAGACTTGAATTTAGATTCTCTTGAAGATAAAGTGAAAGAAGGTAAAGTCAAGGAAATTATTTTTGCCTTAAGTGCTACAATGGAGGCTGATACCACCAATTTTTATATCTATAAAATTTTGGCGCCTTTTGATGTCAAAACATCTGCCATAGCCAGAGGAATTCCTATTGGCGACGAGCTAGAATATACAGATGAGATAACTTTGGGTAGAAGTATTCTTAAAAGAGTTCCCTACGAAAACTCAATAGTTAATAAATAAATAGCCTATTTATTCCTAACTACAAAACCCACCTTTTCACATGGAATTTGGTAATTTTGAACTTTCATAAAAAATGGGCAAAAACTTTTTGAAATTACCCAAGATGGGAGAGAGCGTTGTTGAAGCCACTTTAACCAAATGGTTAAAAGAGGTAGGAGATACCGTTGAGGTGGACGATATCATCGTAGAAATTGCCACTGATAAGGTTGACTCTGACGTTCCCAGCGAAGTTGAGGGGGTATTGATCGAAAAGAAGTTTGCAGAAAATGATGTGGTTCAGGTGGGAGATGTAATGGCCGTGATCCAAACAGATAGAGAGGAACCTATCGCCAACAGTATTCCTGAAGTTGAGGAGTCAATTATGGAAATGAAAAAACAAGAGGAAAGAGAAGTCCCAATATCTGAGGAGAAATCAATTTCTTTAACCTACCCCGATCCCGAATTTGAAAGTGTTTCCAAGACTTTGGAGGAAGCCATAGCAATTGTTTCTGAATCGACATCAGGGGATAACAATGATTTTTACTCCCCTTTAGTGAAAAGTATTGTTAAGGCAGAGGGACTGACAGAGCAGGAATTAAATCAAATCAACGGAACAGGAGTAGATAACCGAATCACCAAAAGGGATATTTTGGCATATTTGGAACACCGCATGAGTTCATTAGCAGTCCCAATCCAAAAAGAAATAAATTCAACACTTGGGAGTCCTCCTAAAAACTCTATAATAAATAAAAATACTGATAAGAATATTATCCCTTCAACCAGTGGTGATCAGATTATCGAAATGAATCGCATGGCAAAGCTTACTGCGGATCACATGATCAGAAGTAAACAAACCTCGGCACATGTTCAGTCTTTTATTGAGGCTGATTTGACCAATTTGTGGGATTGGAGAGAGAAAGTAAAAAATCAGTTCTTTAAAAGAGAGGGTGAGAAATTGACTTTTACCCCCTTGATGATTACAGCCTTGATTAAAGCCCTAAAAGACTTTCCCTTACTAAATAGCTCTGTTGATGGAGATAATATTACACAAAAAAAGTCAATCAATATTGGAATGGCAGCAGCCATGGCTAATGGAAATTTGATTGTTCCAGTAATCAAAAATGCCGATCATTTGAATATAGTAGGTCTGGCGAGAGCAGTAAATGATTTGGCAAATCGGGCCAGAACTCAGCAATTGAAACCTGAAGAGGTAAAGGATGGCACCTTTACTTTTACCAATATAGGCAACTTTGGTTCGCTGACAGGAACGCCTATAATAAATCAACCACAAGTAGGTATAGTGGCTGTAGGAGTGATTCGAAAGATGCCTGCGGTGATCGAAACATCAGAAGGGGATTCAATTGCAATTCGTAAAAAAATGATTATTTCTCATAGTTACGACCACCGTATTATCAATGGAGCTATGGGGGGAAAATTCATCAAAAGTATGGCAGATTACCTTCAACAATGGGATATTAATCGTCCTATATAAAATTACTGACTCATGAAATTAGAACTTAAAAGACCTCTATGTTTTTTTGATTTAGAGACGACAGGTGTAAATATTACCCATGACCGTATTGTAGAAATCGCAATATTAAAGTTGCATCCTGATGGAACTAAGGAGGATAAAGTTTGGCGTGTTAATCCCGAGTGTCCAATTCCTGCTCAGGCCACTGCTGTCCACGGAATTTATGATGCTGATGTGATAAATGAACCCAATTTCAAGGCACTTTCCAAAACCATACATCATTTTATTAAAAATTCAGACTTGGCTGGATACAACTCTGATCGTTTTGACATTCCATTATTGGCAGAGGAAATGCTCAGGGCAGAGATTGATTTTGACATGGCCCATTTTAAAACGGTAGATGTACAAACCATTTTTCACAAAATGGAACAGCGCACCCTGACAGCAGCTTTGAAATTTTATTGTAACAAGGAATTGATCGATGCTCATTCTGCTATGGCAGATACCTGGGCGACCCATGACGTTTTGATGTCTCAACTAGAGCGTTATGAAGAGCTAGAGGCCGATGTTGATTCTTTAAATGTGTTTACAACCCGAAAGAAATCGGCTGATTTTGCTGGATTAATTGTCTTCAACAAAGAAGGACAGGAGTGTTTTTCCTTTGGCAAACACAAAGGGAAGTCCGTTGAGAGTATTTTGGAACAAGAACCAGGATATTTTGGTTGGTTGCTCAATGCCGATTTCCCTATGTATACCAAAAAAGTCCTTACTGCTATTCGTTTAAAAAAATTAAATACCTAAAGATTTTTTCGTGAAAATAATTTGTATTGGGAGAAATTACCCTAATCATAACATGGAGTTGGGAAATGAAAAACCCGAATCCCCTGTAATTTTTATCAAACCCGACACAGCCATGCTTCAAAAAAGCTGTCCTTTCTATATACCTGTATTTTCGAACGAAATTCATCCCGAGGTGGAGGTGGTTGTTAAGATCAATCGAATTGGAAAATACATTCAGGAAGAGTTCGCTCATAATTATTACCAAGAAATTGGATTGGGCATTGATTTTACCGCTCGGGATCTCCAAAACAGTTTAAAAGAAAAAGGCTTGCCTTGGGAAAAGTCAAAAGCTTTTGATGGTTCTGCCTTAATTGGAAAGTTTTTTGATAAGGAATATTTCCCTGACCTTAATGACCTTGAATTTGAATTATTAAAAAACGGTGTTACAATTCAAAAAGGAAATACATCCGAGATGCTTTGGAGTATTGATGCCTTGATTTCAGGAGTGTCTCGATATTTTACCCTAAAAATTGGAGATGTTATTTTCACTGGAACACCTGCTGGAGTTGGACCCATTTCAGAAAATGATGTTTTGGAAGGTTATTTGGATGTAGAAAAAGCGTTAATGATAAAAATAAAATAAAATGAGAGCTGAATTGGTCAGTATAGGAGATGAGATTCTAATAGGGCAAATTGTCAATACGAACGCAGTTTTTCTTGCGAAGGAACTGAATAGTATCGGGGTTGAAATTGCTCAGATCACTTCTATTTCTGACAAAAAGGGTATCATCATAAAGGCATTAAACGAAGCCAGAAAAAGAGCTGATATCATCATTATGACAGGTGGGTTAGGCCCAACCAAGGATGATGTGACCAAACATACCCTTTGTGAATACTTCGATGATCACTTGATTAAAGATGAAGAGGTTCTGGAACATATTGAAAATATTTTTAGGAAATATGTGACCACACCCATTAGCAATATGAACCGAGATCAAGCCAATCTTCCCTCGAAAGCCTCGATTCTTCACAATCATTTTGGTACTGCTGCTGGAATGTGGTTTATGGATCAAGGGCAAGTTTTTGTTTCCCTACCAGGCATCCCCTATGAGATGGAGGCCTTGGTAAAAAATGAGGTGTTGCCCAAAATCCAGAAACAATTTGTTTTACCCGCTCTATATCACAAAACAATCCTAACCTATGGTTTGGGAGAAAGTGTTATTGCGGATAGAATTGAAGATTGGGAGGAAAATCTTCCAGAGCCAATCAAACTGGCTTATTTGCCTAGCCTAGGCCGAGTTCGACTGAGACTATCTACCAAAGGAGCGGAACTCGAAACCCTAAAAAAACAAATAGATGATGAGATTAAAAAAGTGATTCCTTTGATTGAGGATATTTTTTTTGGTACTGAAGAGGATCAGCCCATTGAATTTTTAATTGCACAACAATTAAATCAATTGGGTAAAACGCTTTCCTGTGCTGAAAGTTTTACTGGTGGGGCCATTTCTACAAGGTTTACAGCTCAAGCGGGAGCATCTACCTTTTTTAAAGGCAGTGCAGTTACCTATGCAACTGATTCCAAATGTAGCTTATTAGGTGTGGAGAGTAGTTTGATTGAAACACAAGGTGTGGTCAGTGGAGCTGTAGCTTCAGCCATGGCATTAGGTGCACAAAAAAAATACAACTCGGATTATGCACTAGCTACTACAGGTAATGCTGGTCCAACAAAAGCAGACAAAGGACAAGAACTAGGCACTATATTTATCGCTTTGGCTTCACCAGATGGGGTCGATAGTTTTAAATATAATATGGGAAATAACCGCACTAGAGTAATTCATAAAACGGTCAATCAAGCTTTTGAAATACTCTATAAAACCTTAATAAACTAGAGCTTTTTTATTCTTTTTTATTTTTTGAAACCATTTAAAAAAGTGTAAATTTGCATTCTGGTAAAAAGATAAATAATAATGTCTAGAGTTTGCGATATTACGGGAAAGAGAGTAATGTTTGGAAATAATGTTTCCCACGCTATGAATAAAACGAGAAGACGTTTCGATATCAATTTGATCAAAAAGCGTTTTTATATTCCAGAACAAGACAAATGGGTTACTTTAAAAATAAAGGCTTCAGTTTTGAAAACGATCAACAAAAAAGGAATTAGCGCTGTGATTAAAGAGGCTAAAGCTCAGGGAATTTTATAAAAAAAATTATCATGTCTAAGAAAGGAAACAGGGTTCAGGTAATATTGGAATGTACTGAACATAAGGATTCTGGTCAAGCGGGAACATCGAGATACATTACCACAAAAAATAAAAAGAATACGCCCGACCGATTGGAAATCAAAAAATTCAATCCGATACTCAAGCGTATGACCCTTCATAAAGAAATTAAGTAGATATGGCAAAGAAATCAGTAGCAATACTTCAAACGGGATCCAAAAAATTAACCAAAGCCGTCAAGATGGTTAAAAAAAACAATTCCAGTACTTATTCGTTCGTTGAAACTATCATAAACCCCGATCTCGCTAACGATTGGTTGAGTAAAAAGTAAAATATCTCCACAATCCAAAATATAAGCTACTTTTATAGTGGCTTTTTTTATTGCCATACCTATGAGTTTTTTAAAATCAATTTTTAGTCAAGAGAAGAAAGAGCAGTTGGAGCAAGGTTTAGAGACCTCTAAAAAATCTTTTTTCTCAAAATTGGGAACTGCAATTGCAGGCAAGTCAAAAATTGATAGTGAAGTACTTGACGAATTGGAGGAGGTGTTAATTCGATCTGACGTAGGAGTGGATACCACACTTAAAATAATTGATGCCCTCGAGGAGAGAGTAGCCAAAAACAAATATTTAGGGACTTCAGAACTGTCAAAAATTCTAAGAGATGAAATAACTACTTTACTAAAACAGCACAATGAAAATCAGGTAAAGGGTTTTGAAGTGGATTTACCTCACCAACCTCAAGTAATCATGGTAGTGGGTGTCAATGGGGTTGGAAAAACAACGACCATTGGAAAGTTGGCGCATCATTATAAAGCAGTAGGAAAAAAAGTCCTTTTAGGAGCAGCCGATACCTTTAGGGCGGGCGCCATTGATCAACTGCAGATATGGGCGGATCGTGTTGGAGTCGGCATTATAAAACAAGAGATGGGTAGTGACCCCGCCTCTGTAGCTTTTGATACTTTAGAGTCTGCTGTAGCACAAAAAAGTGATTTGGTAATTATTGACACCGCAGGACGATTACACAATAAGATTAACTTAATGAATGAATTAACTAAAGTCAAAAAGGTTATGAACAAGGTAGTTCCCAATGCTCCGCATGAAGTTTTATTGGTATTGGATGGTTCTACTGGGCAAAATGCATTCGAACAAGCCAAGCAATTTACTGCTGCTACTGAGGTATCGTCATTGGCAATTACCAAACTCGATGGAACAGCTAAAGGCGGAGTGGTGATGGGTATTTCTGATCAATTTCAAATACCGGTGAAATACATTGGAGTTGGAGAAGGTTTGGACGACCTTCAGTTATTTCATGCCGAAACCTTTGTAGGAAGTTTTTTCAGCTAAGTCGATTTAATGAAAATAATAGAAAATACATTGTTTGTCCTGTCTGTTGTTTTTGGATTTTTTTTGATTGGACCAGAGGTAGATGCTCCAGATTTAGATAAACCACTTCCCGAGATACAATATTGTTTATCTCAGCTAGGTGATTGGATAGACAATAGAGAGTCTAAACTCGATAACATCAAACCTGATAACGCATCAAAAATAGAATTTTATGATTCTATTCCTGAAAAAACACACTATAGTATATTGTATTTGCATGGTTTTTCTGCCAGCACAGGAGAGGGCGATCCTGTTCATCATAATATAGCCAAAGCTTTGAAAGCGAATATTTATCTCCCAAGATTAAGTAATCACGGTTTGTTCGAGGAGGAGCCTTTGTTGTATTTTACAGGACAAAATTATCTCGATAGTGCCAAAGAAGCCTTGGCGATAGCCAAGAAAATTGGAGAAAAGGTAATTGTTATTTCTAGTTCTACTGGAGGCACATTGTCTTTGATCTTAGGAGATGACCCCCAAATAGCAGCCCTGCTATTATTTGGACCTAATGTTGAAATTCATGATTCTAGGGCTCCGCTATTGACCCTACCCTGGGGTTTACAAATTGCTGAATTGGTTGTAGGCAGCAAATACCATATAATGGATAAAATCACCGAGGAGAAAAAGAAATATTGGACTACGCGCTACCGACTGGAACCTACCATCGAGCTTCAAAAGCTGTTAGAGACGGGAATGCAAAAAGAAATATTTAAAAAAATCACTGCACCAGTTTTTATGGGTTATTACTACAAAAATGAGGAAGAAAAAGATGAAGTTGTTTCTATACCCGCAATGCTTAGGATGTATGATCAACTAGGCACCCCAAAAGAAAAAAAACAAAAAATGACATTCCCAGAGGCAGGTGACCATGTGATTATTTCTCATTTGAGTACCCCCAACCACCATCAAGCTGAATTGGCTGCATTGGAGTTCTTAAAAAAACAATTAAATGTTGAATTAAACTAATCGGAATCCTATGAGAACCAAAAGAATAAATCAAAACAAGATCAATGTAATCACTATGGGTTGTTCAAAAAATCTCTATGATTCAGAAGTGTTGATGGGGCAACTCAAGGCCAACGACAAGGAGGTGGTCCATGAAGAACAGGGAAATATAGTAGTGGTCAATACATGTGGTTTTATAGATAAGGCTAAGGAAGAGTCTGTCAATACCATTTTAGAACAAATACAAAAAAAAGAGTTGGGTGATATTGATCAATTGTTCGTAACAGGTTGTTTAAGTGAACGGTATAAGCCAGATTTGGAGAAGGAAATGCCACAAGTAGATACTTATTTTGGTACTACAGATTTACCACAATTACTTAAGGCTTTGGGAGCGGATTACAAACATGAATTATTGGGGGAACGTATCACAACTACTCCAAAAAACTATGCCTATTTCAAAGTTTCTGAGGGCTGTGACCGTCCTTGCTCTTTTTGTGCTATTCCCTTAATGAGGGGTAAACACCGTTCCACGCCCATTGAGGAATTGGTTAATCGCGCAGAAAAATTAGCTCAAAATGGCGTGAAGGAATTGCTGTTGATTGCTCAGGATTTAACCTATTATGGCCTAGACTTATATAAAGAAAGACGACTGGCGGACTTACTGAGGGAGCTGGTTAAAGTTGATGGAATAGATTGGATTCGCTTGCATTACGCCTTCCCTACAGGTTTTCCTATGGAGGTAATTGAAGTTATGAAAAAGGAATCTAAGATTTGCAATTATTTGGATATTCCCCTACAGCATATTTCTGACCCCATCCTCAAATCTATGAGACGGGGAACAACCAAACAAAAAACAATGGATTTAATTCAAAATATCCGACAAATACTCCCCGAGATTGCGCTAAGAACTACTTTAATTGTAGGTTACCCCGGAGAGACGGAAGCAGATTTCCATACTCTTAAAAATTGGGTTAAGGCCGTGCGATTCGAACGTTTGGGATGTTTTACCTATAGTCACGAAGAAAACACCCATGCCTATGGTTTGGAGGATAATGTCCCTTTGGAGATCAAATACGAAAGGGCCAACGAAATCATGAAAATTCAGTCGGAAATATCGTGGGAATTGAATCAGAAGAAGGTCGGTAAAACCTACCGTTGTGTTATAGATCGAAAACAAGGAGATTACTTTGTAGGTAGAACGGAAATAGATTCTCCCAATGTGGACAACGAAGTACTGATTGATGCTAAATCAAACTATTTGAAATTGGGAGATTTTTCGACAATACTAATAACAGAAGTAACTGATTTTGATCTGTTTGGTGTTCCAGTAAAACCCAATGCTATGGGAGATTAAAAAAAACACCCCTATCTTTAACTCAAAATGACCATGAAAGCGCATCATATTCCCTTCATTGAAACAGGATACTTTTCTGATCTGATGTGCGATTATTTGAATGATAAAAAGGAATTGGCTTCTTTTCACAGCGGTATACCCAGCTTTGAAAGCCTATATCAACAGGCTTCGACTAAAAAAGGGGTCTATTCCACAGAAACACGCAAAACCCTATGTGAAACATTATATCATCAATACACTGGCTTGGATTTGGGAATTCCAGTGACTGAAAATCTACAGTTGCTTGAAAACGATAACACCTTTACCGTGACCACAGGACACCAGTTGTGTTTGATGACGGGTCCACTTTATTTTATTTATAAGATTGTAAGCACTATCAAGCTTTGTCGACAACTTAAAGAGAAATATTACAATCTGGATTTTGTTCCGGTTTATTGGATGGCGACAGAGGATCACGACTTTGAAGAAATCAGTTCCTTTATTTTCCGTGGCAAAAAATTCAAATGGAATAATGAAGCAGGTGGTGCCGTGGGCAAAATTAAAACAAAGAGTTTAGGTTCACTTTTAGGTTTATTCAAACAAGAATTAGGCAGTCATATAAATGCTACCCTTTTGAAAAATTTGATTGAAGAAAGTTATGAGGCGGGAGGAGATTTGTCCCATGCGACAAGAATTTTTGTCCATTCCCTTTTTAAATCATATGGGTTATTGATTCTAGATGCTGACCATGCCGCGCTAAAAAAACAATTTGTCCCTTATCTTATGGAGGAGTTGCAAGAACAAACATGTGAGAAAAAAGTAATCGCACAAATTAAATCTTTAAAAGAGAAGTACCATACTCAATACAAGCCACAAGTCAATCCCCGAAAACTACATTTGTTTTTTTTAGAGGAGAGTAAAAGACATCGATTGGAGAAGAGTGAAACGGATTTTACGTGGGAAGAAAAGGAAAAAACAATATCAGAGGATGAAATAAAGGGGTGGATCAAGGATACCCCTGAGAAGTTTTCTCCCAACGTGTTGATGCGTCCCCTTTATCAGGAGGTCATATTACCCAATATTGCCTATATCGGTGGTGGAGGTGAGTTGGCCTATTGGCTGGAACTAAAATCATTTTTTGACAGTCAAAACGTACCATTCCCTTTACTAATTTTAAGGAATTCTGTTTTGGTGATTAGTAAAAAAAATAGTCGAAAAATCAATAAGCTCAACATAGAATTCAAAGATCTCTTCCTCAAAAGGAATGTTTTGATCAATAAAAAAGTCAGACAAATAAGTAATATTGATTTGGACTTATCACCCTTTAAAAAAATTCTGGAGGAACAGTTTGATAAGTTGGAGTTGCTTTCACGAGAGACAGACCCCTCTTTTGAGGGTGCAGTCAAGGCCCAAAAGAGCAAACAATTCAAAGGGATCGACCATTTGGAAAGAAGATTACTGAAGGCCCAAAAGTTAAAGCTCAAAGACCAAGTAGAGCGATTAGCGCTTTTTCATGAACAACTTTTTCCAGGCGGAGAATTACAAGAGCGCGTGGAGAATTTTAGCGACTTTTATCTTGAATACGGAAATGAATTTCTTGAGTTTCTGGTCAAGACATTGGAGCCTTTGTCAGCAAAATTTACTGTGATTGAAGGCTGACGCTTAATAAAATTTTTTTAATAAAATCCTTTTTCTACCAATTCATACCTATTTAATATATTGTATTTTTGATTAATGCAAGATAAAGTATTGATTTTTGATTTTGGGTCACAATACACACAATTGATTGCGAGACGTGTAAGGGAATTATTCATTTATTGTGAGATTCATCCTTTTAACAATCCGCCTGAAAGTTTAGAAGAGTTTAAGGCGGTGATTCTTTCTGGCTCACCTTATTCAGTCCGTTCAGAGGAAGCGCCACACCCAGAGCTCTCAACCATAAGAGGAAAGTTACCTTTATTAGCGGTATGTTATGGCGCCCAGTATTTAGCTCATTTTTCTGGAGGAGTTGTAAAACCATCCAATACAAGAGAGTTCGGTAGGGCAAACCTATCTTTTATCAAATCTGGCGAAACTTTTTTTGAAGGAATTGAAACGGGAAGTCAAGTATGGATGAGTCACAGTGACACCATCGATCAATTACCCGATGGTGGACAGTTGTTGGCCAGTACAGAGGATGTCCAAAATGCGGCGTATTGCATTGATGGAGAATCTACTTTTGCTATTCAGTTCCATCCTGAGGTTTATCATACTAAGGACGGAAAAAAAATTTTGGAAAACTTTCTAATCAAAATAGTAGGAATCCAACAGGATTGGACGCCGGATTCATTCGTAGAAATGACAGTCGCTGAAATCCGAAATACGGTTGGAACTGAAAAAGTGATTTTGGGACTTTCAGGTGGTGTTGATTCGACTGTGGCTGCAGTATTATTGAACAAAGCGATAGAGGAACAGTTGCAATGTATTTTTGTCAACAACGGGTTGTTGCGGAAAAATGAGTTTGAAAGCGTTTTAAATCAATATGAGGGTTTGGGTTTGAACGTAAAAGGGGTCAATGCTTCAGATCAATTCATAACCGCTTTAAGAGGAGAGACTGATCCAGAGAAAAAAAGAAAAATTATTGGAAATACCTTTATTGATGTTTTTGATGAAGAATCCAAAAATATATCTGGTGTAAGCTGGTTGGCCCAGGGAACCATTTATCCAGATGTGATTGAGTCCATATCTGTTAAAGGCCCCTCTGCGACCATAAAATCCCACCATAACGTTGGAGGTTTACCCGATTACATGAAGTTGAAGTTAGTTGAACCCCTCAAGATGTTGTTCAAAGACGAAGTGAGAAGGGTAGGTGCCAGCATTGGAATTGACCCTGAATTGTTGGGACGACACCCTTTTCCAGGACCGGGACTGGGTATCAGAATATTGGGAGATATTACAGCTGAGAAAGTTCACTTGCTTCAAGAGGTAGATGCTATTTTTATCAATGGTTTGAAATCTTGGGGTTTATATAATCAGGTTTGGCAAGCTGGTGCAATTCTTCTTCCAGTAAATAGCGTTGGGGTAATGGGTGACGAGCGAACCTATGAAAAGTGTGTTGCCCTTCGTGCTGTACAATCCACTGACGGGATGACTGCAGATTGGGTTCATTTACCCTATGCTTTTTTACAAAAAATGTCCAATGAAATTATCAATAAAGTGAAAGGAGTCAATCGAGTGGTGTATGACATCAGTTCAAAACCTCCTGCCACTATTGAATGGGAATAG